>Ga0256837_1002324_pt1 | contig 11887 bp, 5 predicted proteins | sample 4562384metaG_FD_185976 | JGI IMG/M metagenome (GOLD analysis project Ga0256837, IMG submission 185976) | Hydrothermal vent microbial communities from Guaymas Basin, Mexico - 4561-384 | ecosystem: Environmental > Aquatic > Marine > Hydrothermal vents | place: Mexico: Guaymas Basin | collected... | reverse complement strand
AACATTGGGGTATCGCCAAGCGGTAAGGCCTCGGCTTTTGGTGCCGATATTCGGGGGTTCGAATCCCTCTACCCCATCCACCCAATAAAAACTTCCAAACTCATAAATTTTCTCAACAAACAACTACTGAAACGGCATCTTAGATATTATGTTTAGCCTTAATCAAAAGAATTCCAATAATTCCTTTTCAAAGACCACTTCTTTATCTAACAACAATTCAGCTAATTTTTCAATTTTACTCCAATGCTTAACGACATATTGATTTGCATCTTTTTTGGCTTCTTTTAACCACCTTTCAACTGCATCTTCAATTTTAGTTTCATAGATGTTACTATGGCTTTCTTGAATTTTAGATATATTGATATATCCTAATTCTTTATCCATTCCATAATAAGCGATAGCTGTATATGCATACCCCATAGCCAATTGTAAATCATTTGCTGCTCCACTATCCATACCTTGAGTATCCCCATATTTTTTAATTTGAGCTGCACGTCCTCCAAATAAAACGATAAGTTTGTTTTTAATATCTTCAACATTTAAGTTTGCGATATTCTCCTCATTGTTAAAAGAAACAAAACCCAAAGTATTTTCTCTCGGTGTAATTGTAATTTGTTCTATTTGAATATTTGGCATTAATGCTTTAGACAAGATAGCATGACCCGCTTCATGAATAGCAGTTTCTTCTAACATCTCTTTTAAATCTTTGTGATATATCTTTTGTCCATACTTTACAATATTTATTTGTTCAATTAAAATCTCTTGTGTAATTTTTTCTAGTCCATTTCTAATACAATAAATAGCTGATTCTTTTCCAATAAGTTCTAACTGAGAACCATTTAAACCTGCTGTATACATTACTAAAGTTTCTAGATCCAGCGATTCTTCTACTAATTTAGAGCTAATTATTTTTTCTAGAAAATACTTTCTTGCTTTCTTATCAAGTGAATTAATGTTGATATGGAGTTCTATTCTACCTGGCCGTAATATAGCACTATCGATTCGTTCTTTATAATTAGTTGCGGCAATAACAAATACACCTTCCTTATCATTAGATGAGAAACCATCTAATTCCGATATAAATTGATTTATAATTGCACTACTAATCGTTAATTCTCGACTTCCAATTGCATCTATCTCATCAATAAAAATTATTGAAGGAGCATACTCTTTTGCCTTTGTGAAAATAGAATTCATTGTTCCAATATCTAATAAATTAGTACCAGTAGTAGCGATAAATGGTAAGTTTGCTTCATGAGCAAAAGCTTTTGCTAGTAAAGTTTTTCCTGTTCCAGATGGTCCATACAGTAACATTCCCTTTGGAGAGGTGATATTGAATTTTTTTAATAATTGTGGTTTTTTTAAAAATCCAATTGTTTCTTTCAATCGTTTTTTTGCAAGATCATGTCCTGCAATATCATTAAAAGATATATCTGGAATATCAAAGACCAATCCATCACTGCTAAAATCTTTAATTTTAGTTATCTTTTTAAATAGACAATTTTTAACTGTATATGTAAGAACATCATTTTTTAATGTAAGGTGTTCTTCTAATTCTATAGTCATATTTTTACGAAACAATTCATTGACGAGTTGATTTTCAACTATCATTGGATCAATTTTACTAGATAGAAATTCTCGTACACTTTTAGAAATTTTAATTTTTATATAAGAGAATGATGGTACTTCATCTTCAGAAAAATCGGCTAATAAATCTGTTAGCTTATCAAAGAAATTAATTCCAATTTTAGAATTTATACGACGAGCATCAAATTCTGGAGCCAATTGTAATAATTGTAATTTAAGAAAAATAGTATAGTTGTTTGAATCTATAAATTCTACATGAAACTGTTCACAAAACTTTTCCTTATATTTTCTAAAGGCTTTGTCGGCTATTTTTTCAAATGTTGTATAATTAAGTTTATTAAATAAAACAATATGTGCTTGTGAAAATCGTGATACCAATTCTGGAATAATGGCTGGAGCCGAACTATTGCTCTCTCCATCTTTCAATTCTCTTCGTAAAACATCGAGTATCATACTTTCTGCTTGCATATAGTTGTCTTTAATGGTGTGAAGAAACTTACTATCACTGTAAAGTTCTTTACCAAGGTTAGAGGTGATTATGAAAATTGTTTGTGTAAAGTCCACCCTATCTATGATTTCATTTTCTTTACATTTTAATGTTTTTTTACCTTCTTCAGTTCCCCAAGCTTTGCCATTAGGACACCATCCACATACATCATCTAAAAATCCACCTTCAAATACTGTTAATAAGTTAGCTTGTACACTATTATTTGCCTTTTCAAATTCATCTAAAACAATAACAGATTTTGGATTCTCTCTAACAAATGTAGTTAATGAGCCTGGTTTTGCATTTCCCCAAAATCTAGCTGTTCCATAAAGGTACCCTCCACTATCCTTATGTGTATATTGAGTCATATCAAAACGCTTTAATTTATATCCTGAAAGTTCTTCACTTAAAAGTTCTGCAAGATAAGTTTTACCTGTAGCAGGAGGACCAAGAAAAATATATGTATTTTTAGGTGCATTTGTATTTGCCAAAATATTATTTTTTATACTATCGCTTATAATATCAATTGCTTTTTCTTGTCCTAACAATTTACTTGAAAGTGTTTTCTTTATTTTTTTTGCAGATTTTATAAGTTCCATTCCCTGTATTTCTATACTAACCTCATCTATAGTAGGTATTATTTCTTCATGATCTATTTCATTGTCAAATAACCATGAAAAATCATCTTCATCTTCATCTTCATCATAGAATTGAGCAACAGAATCACTTAGCAAAGATATACCATTGAGTGTTAAATAAAATATTAAATCCTTAAAAGTATCATCTAAAAGCATGTTTATGTTACGGTCATACTTTTTAACACTCTCTAAAGAAGAATAAACTTCTAATTCTGGGTTTATTTTTAAAAAACTATAAACAAGTCGTTTAACTTCTTTATCAATGATTTCAATATACTGCAATGCCTCTTTTAGATCATCAATAGATATAAATGTTTCTTTTTTTGTTCGTGCAATATGCCCAGCTATGTTTAATGCTTTTTTCAAAATTAGTTCCTTTTATCTTGAACTTTATTTTATCACAATTTTCAATTGATTTAATTCAACTAATTTAGATAAAATAAAATTTACAAGTATATATCAAGGAAAGTTCATGATAAAAGTAGACCCAAACAATGCTCTTTTTAAGCAACTCAAAAAGGACTACGATTCACATAAAAAAAACAAACTTTACCAATCCCAACTACAGTCAGGTTTTGATTATATGGAAGCGATGATAAAGTTTTTTGGTGTACTTTCTATCTCGGTAGTGAAATCTATAGATGAAACTTTATACAAAAAAATTTTTACAAATAATTTCAAACTTTCCCCCTCCCTTGGAGATTATAAAAGTCTTGCAACCACTCCTTTTTCTGTAAATAGTAAAAAAATAATCTCAACACTTACAGCAAATGAACTTTATAATTTTTTAGATAATCTCTTTTCCAAAAAAATTGAACTAAAACTTACAGATACAGCTTCAATACTAGAAGACAAAGAAAAAACCATAAAAGTAAAATCAACACTCTTTCTGTTAGATGAATATGCAGTTAGTTTTAGAAATAAAATTAAAGGTCATGGTGCATCCTTTAAAAGTGATGAAAAAAAATTAAGAGATCTTATTTTAAAAAATTTAGATGAACTATTACTATATATGGAAAATGATTATATACAAATAGCTCAAGAGATAGATTTTTTTAGTAATGGGCATAATACAAATGAGATACTTATAAAATATAAAGCTAGCGAATGTAAACTCTTGCCTATAATCTCATATATCACATGTGACAAGTATTCATGTAACGATAAACATAGAACTAAACTCTTCTTTTATAACGATGGAAAAGCTACCAAATCCCACTATTTAGACTATAGTTATAATCACTTCCATCAGTTCACACAAACAAATGAGATTTATCAAAACTTAGAAATACTCCAAAACGAGATACTACATTCAACATCAAATACACATAGACAATCTCTTTTACTCTCAGATTTTGTTGGACGGATTAAAGAGCTAAAAGACACAAAAGCACACATCTTAAACTCTTTGGAACGTAAACAGAGCTCTTTTATCTCTCTTATGGGCATACCTGGTATAGGGAAGTCTGCATTCCTAACACAACTTCAACAAAGTTTAATAGATGATGAAACACTCAAAAACAAATTTAATTCCTACACTTTTTATGTTCAAAAAGACAATATGGGTGTAAGAAGTGAAGAGGATAGGTATCTTTGGAAACACTTTCATGCTTACTTTAGTAACCAAGGCATAAGTATAAATACAAATGAAAATGAAGTCTTCAATCTAAGAGATAACTTGGAACAACTATTTAAAGCTTATGAAGAAAATACAAGAACTAAACCATTATTACTCATTATTGACGGTTTAGATGAGTTTACAAATCCTAGTGATATAATACAAAGTATACCTCTCAATTTTAACTCTAAGATACATCTCATTTACTCCTCAAGACCTTACAGTAATATACAAAGTATTATCACTTCTACACTCTCTACAAGCGAACATTTAAATATTTTTAAATTTGAATTAGACAAATTATTGATAAATGAAGTGGAAGAGTTACTTTCTCATGTTCTTTCCAAAGACATACCAAGAGAATCTAAAGATTATAAAGAGATAGTTGAAATCATAGCCAAACATTCAGAGTCTCTTCCTCTTTACATATACTACATTACCCAAGCATTGAAAGAAAAGAACATTGCAGATTCATTAAATGTAACTAAACATATAAAAGAATGGGCAAAACAACTTCCTCCAAAACTTTCAGATTTTTACTTGCAACAGTTTAAAAACGCGAGTAGTTTATCTAGAAACATCCTCCTTATGCTTTACCTTTCAAAGTCATCTATCAGCAAAGAAGATGTATATACAATACTCAAAAACATAAGACCTGAAGATTTTAAAATGACTGATGGGAAAACTATAGATGAAGTTTTATTTATAGACAAGTATTTTAATGCCATAGAAGTTTTTTTACACATAGACAGTGACAATAAGTATAATTTTTATCATCTGTCTGTTCGAGAACAAATCGTCTCTTATCTTCAAGAATTAAAACAAGCTTTTAGATTTAATCAAACTCAACTTAAAGAGGTTATCTATGAAAGTGTAGTAGACCATTATAGTGACTACATAGAAAATATGCTCTATTTAAAGAAAAATTCTGACATCTATAACTTGCTTGTACAACTTACAAAAAAAGTAGATAAAGATGATACCCCAAGTTACTACAAAGATAACTATTTCCATCTTCTCAATACTCTCATATGGGCAAATATACACATAGGCCAGATTAACCATGAAGATATGCACAATGAAGAATATGTAAGCTTACTAGAAACAAAAGAGATAACAAAAGAAACTATACAAGAGATACAACATTTTTATGAACTCTTTGAGAATAAAAAAGAGAAACATCTTTATGAGATACGATATGCTTATGAGCTTGCATTTATAGCTAAAGATTACTCACAAGTTTTAGTTTATAAAGATATGTACGAAGATTTTGTACACGATATGTTTTTAGAGATAGTACTCAATCTAGATAAGCTTGAATATATTCAAAAGTTTATAAAGCACAAAGATGATTGGAACAATGCTTTAAGTAAAGAAGTCCAGGATTTTTTTGTAAATACCATAGAGCATTATGAAACACTCGATGACAGTTTTTCTGAAGTTTTAGAATTTTTTACAGAGTCTCATATATCTAAATTGTGCTATAAACTATCTATAAAGTATTCATTGTATCTAACTGAAAAAATTAATAATAAATTTTTTCAGTCAGTTTCATATTCAAATATAATACAAAATAGTAACGATACAACAAAATCATTAAAGCTTATCAAATTAATTCAGACTAACTATATACAACTAAATACTTTATCAGAAATTACATTAGCTAAACAAAATCTTTCTGAAGCTTTTAATATTATAGAATTAAATTCTTCCAATAATGAAACAAAAATAAAAACTCTTATATCTATAGCCTTTCAAGCTAATCATATGAGTCAAATAGAAAAAGAATTGAAAATTAAAGAAAAAATCATCAATAAAACACTAAAATTGAACCTTGATTACAGATATTTCAATATTGACTATATAACATTCCTATATAAAGCATTGGAAACCATAGAAGAACGTACAGGTGAAACAGATAAAATATTATCCTTATTAGCAATGAAAACAAGTGACAAAGATAGAGCTTTAGAAATCACAAATTCAATAATAGATATTGAAGAAAAAGAAAAAGTTTATATTCAAATTATATCAGATATTTGTGATACAGAAAAAGCTTTAGAAATTGTTAATTTAATCAAAGATATTAATATTAGGCAAATTGCTTACATAATTATTGCATCAAAAATGAATAACATTGAAAATATTCCAAAACTTTTTCGTTTGAATATTAATATACACCCTGGATATTTTTACAATTTCAATATAAGGAAATATTTGTACATTATATTAGATAAAATAAATAATATAGAATATTTTTTTAAAACTATGCCTAAATCTATTATTTCTCCATATAAAATATCACTATTCACATATAAAGCAATTACAACAAAAAAAAATAATTTTTTGAAAAAATCTCTCTTACATATAATTCAAATTCATAGTCATAATACTAAGCAATATATTTTATCTTTAATAATAGAAAATACTAATGACATTGAGAAAGCTTTAAAAATTGTTGATTTAATTGACTCTCCTAATGAGCAACAAAAAGCTTATTTTACTATTGCATCAAAAACCGATGATATTGAGAAAGCTTTAAAAATTGTTGATTTAATTGACTCTCCTAATGAGCAACAAAAAGCTTATTTTACTATTGCATCAAAAACCGATGATATTGAGAAAGCTTTAAAAATTGTTGATTTAATTGACTCTCCTAATGAGCAACAAAAAGCTTATTTTACTATTGCATCAAAAACCGATGATATTGAGAAAGCTTTAGAGATTATTAAACAACTTCATTATTATTATCAAGATACTATATACTCAATCGTAGCATTGAAAATCAATAATCCAGCAAAGGCTTACAATGTGGTTGCATTAATTTCTAGTTATACTAATAAACTAGATATTTACTATAAAATATTATCTAATATAGATAATAATGGAAAATATTTAAAGTCAATTACAAATAAAAAAGAAAATGTAATAGCTAAAATTGCATTAGAAGTAAAAAAAAATGATATAAAAAAAGCTTTAAAAATTGTCGATTCAATTAAGAATACTAATGAACAACAGTATGCCTTGATTTCAATTGTATCAAACATTCAGAACATTGATAAAGCCTTAGAAATTATTGATTTAATTAAAGAAAGCAATAATAAAGAAATTGCATATATGAAAATTATACCAAAGATTAAAGATATAGAAAAAGCTTTAAAAATTATTAATCTAATCAAAAAATATAGTTTAGATGATAATCATTTTCCTAATGGTTTCAAAGATAATTTAATTTCTATAATAACTACAACAGATGAATTGAATTTAGCCATCAATATTATCAATACATTTACAAATGAATTTTATCAAAATGAAAAAACAGCTCTCTTAAAATTTATAATTAATAAAACTTCTAAAATTGATATTTTATTCCAAGCTTTTTTTATGAAAGATATAAGTCTAAATTTAACATTAATAAAAAAAATATTACAAATAATACAATTAGATTCTAAAAGTTATCAAACTTTTTATAATCAGCTCTTTCTTAGTGAAATAAATATTGTAGATACTCTTCCCATAGTTGCAGAACTATCTGATCATTCCATTTTAAATTACTACAATATATCTATAGACTCACAACCTAGAAACTCTACTTTATTAACCCCTCTTATTAAAGAACTTCAAGACTTATGTAATAATGACAAACTGGAAAAAGAAAAAAAAGAAACTTTTAGAGGTATAAAAAATAAACTGAGAGATAATACTGTACTACTCAAAGAATTTATATCTCACTATGGAAAAAGTTTACAGATAAAAGATGTTGATGACTTTCAAGAAGAGTTCAGGTTTACAGAACTTAATAAAATTGTAGATTTACTATTGAAGAGTAAGGATTAATCCTATAACTCCAATCAATGCACCAATGAAAGCCAATGCTATTTCAAATCGTTTATACGTTCTATCTTGTTTATCGTTTTGCTTACGTTCAAGCTCTGAAGATATCTTTTCAGAGACTGTATTTACCTCATCAAGCATCTCTTTTAAATCCATTACTTTTCTATAGAACTTATACAAATTGTTTCGTATGGAATTATTTGATATTTTCGTAAAATTTCCGTTAGAGACAAAATATAAAATATCCATTTTAATATCTCTCATAGTATTAATATCTTGAGACTCTACACCCTTTAAAAATGCCTTATTTATAAGTTGAGTTAACTTTGAGACTTGATATATTGAAATTAGATAAGTTAGAAAATGGTTATTAAGATATTTTTCAAAAAAATCATTTTCTATAAAACCATTAATTATATTCTCTTTCTCTATAGCTACATGAATGGTAACATTTTCATTTGAAATAGTATGGATATTTGCTGTTTGTGTAAATATTGAAGCATTTAATTGAACCGTCTCTATCTCATCTAATTTAGTTCTATACTGAGTTAAAGGTTCTAAAAATTTTTGCGCATTTGTAGCTTTATCACAATATTTCGCAACAAGTACATTGTAAGAGTAAAGGTTTACCCTTGAAAACACATTATCAACCTTCAATGTGTATGGTTTTAAAAGATCATCTATAAATTCATGATAATATTTGTACTCTTTATTCTTTGAAGTCACTATATTTTGTTTACTGCGCTTACCAATGTGTGTAAGTTTATGATGATAATATAAATACTCTTCTTGAGTTAAATTATCGGGTAAAACATAAGAAAGTGTCAATAAAGCAATACCATTCTCAAAAATAAATATTTCTATTTTATCTATCTCAATTGCTATAGCTATCTTTTTATCTTTATGAAAATGTATGCTAAAGGCTTCATTAGATTTAAGTACAGATGGAATGGAGATTTTCACTGGTGTTTTATCACTAAAATGATATGCACCAAAAAAGTTCTTTTGAGTATATGGCAAAAAATCTAAAAGGGTCTCTGGAGAGAACTTAACAATAGCTTTGCCATCCCCTTCTAAAATCTTATTTTTATCATATTCAAAAGGATAACTCACTATTAAAGTTGATTTTTTTATACTTGTAAAATCTATATTATCTAAGCTCATATTGCTTGTCTCTCTTTTGTTTTGATGGAACACTCACTAATTCATAATCAGATAAAGGATTTATTGTGTTTTCTATAATAACGGCAGTAAGTTTGTTTCCATAAACACACCCTGTATCTATACCAAGAGAATACTTATTAATTTTAACATCTTTAAATGCTTGATGTCCATAAACTATAATACCTTGATTTCCATTATAATATTCACTCCAATGTTTTGCATCATCTTTATCATCTTTTAACGATAATATTTTTTGATTTTTATCAAGTGTTCGTATCCATAACAGCTTTGACAAATCATCTTTGTCTATTTTATCTAAATTGATTTTATTTGTTATTCCTGCATGAAGTAAAGTTAAATTATCTATTTTTATAAAATAAGGGAAACTTTTTAGATAACTAAAATCTTCATCCGTAAGAGTTTCAAATATCTTTGCTTCAGTAGATGTCAACTTCATAGGAATTTTTTTTGAAGTTTGCAAGAATTTTTCATAGTGTTTTTGATACCTAATATATTTATATTCATGATTTCCAAGTATAGACTCTATAGAGTTTTTTCGTATATATGCTAATAATTCATTAGAGGATGGTCCTCTATCTAATATATCACCTATTACTATTTCTCTATCATTTTTTGAAGGATTTATTTTTGCACGTAATGTTTTAAACTCTGCTAGACACCCATGCAAATCACCATACACTATTATTTTCAAGCCTTACCTTTATCTCCATGAACTAATACAATCTAAAAGTTAATAGTTGATTTTATCTGTTAATGACTTAATTATTTATATACTTTAGATAGAATCATTAAAAATATATTATTCTAGGTTTTCACCTTATGAAAAAGAATTTAACACAATTCAAAATCCTTCATTCAAATGATATTCATGCAGATTTTTTTAGTAATGACAAAAGTGCAGCTGGTCTTTTAGAGCTTGATGCGGCAGTGAAGCATTTTAGAGATAAAAATACACTCTACTTTATTAGTGGTGATATTTTAAATGGTAGTATTGTCGATAAAGAGTACAAGGGTATTTCTACTTTTAATCTTTTAAACAATGTTTCTCCTGATTTAATGTGCATAGGAAATCATGAATTTGATTATGGTTCAACATGGCCTTTACTTTTGGAAAAAGTGGCAGACTTCCCCCTCATTTGTGCAAATACCTATATTAAAGGAACTAAAAAAAGGTTATTTAAACCCTATAGAATTTTTCATATAAATGGTTTACAAATCGCTATTATCGGTCTCTTAACAGCCACTACAACTTCAAAATTAAAACAGCAAAAAGTAGACAATTTCATAGAAGTTAAAAAAGAATATCACTTAGAAGTACAAAAAATTTTAAATGAATTAAAACATTTGGACTTAGACTTAACTATTTGTTTGACACATTTGGGCTATAAAGATGATATTCAGCTTGCTAAAAACCTTCACCCAAATAATGGAGTAGACATCATCATAGGCGGGCACTCTCATACTTACCTTAGTGAACCAACTCTCGTTAATGGCATCTTAATCACACAAGCCGGAGTTGGAGCCGATCAGTTAGGATATTTCGAATTAGAAATAGATACAGAAACAAATAGTATACATAATTATAAATGGAGTCTTATTAGTACAAAATCTTATGCTTCTTCAAATACAAAATTAAAAGGACTCTTGTCCAATTATAAAAAAGAGATTGAAGATAAATACAAACAAGTTATAACTATATTGCCTGAAAATTTAGAACACTTAGACAGAACAAAAGAGACAAGTGCTAGTAAGTTCATATCTGATTTATTTGTATCTAATAAAGAAAAATACATAGCATTTGTCCACGGTGGATTTACTCGTCAAACATACATAAACAAAACTATAACATTACAGACAATACAAGAGAGTTGGCCATTTAATGACTCATTGGTATCTATAGAAGTGAAAGGAGATATACTCGAAGATTTTTTAAAAATAAACACTCAAAATTTACATACTCAAAATTTTTGTTGTCCAAGCAGTAATGTAAAAATAGATATCATGCAAAGCTCAATTAATATAACTCTTAATCATAAAAAAATAGACCAAAGTAAAAACTACTTTTTACTTTTTAGTGCATATATTTTAGATGAGATGACAAAAAAGAACTTCTTAGATGGTGAAAAAATCATATCAACACAAATAATTTCTCATGACACTAATGAATTTATTCTACAAAACATATCTTCTTCAGTAAATTATTGTCTTAATGATAGAATTACATACTTTAATGAAAAGAGAATCTAAACAACTACTGAAACGGCATCTTGGACATTATAATTTCGTGCTGATCAACATACTGCTGGCAATCTTTTCCACCAAGTTTTATACAAGTCTCTTGCCATACTCTAGAGTGCCCTGCTTTTTCTTTTGTAAAATGTTGCAACTTAAATAAAAGTGCATGTGCATATTCATGTGGTATAACACTCTCAATCATATACTTAAAACTCTCCTGCATCACCTTCTTGTTAAGATATATCTTTATCTCACCATTATCATAAGATGTAAGACCATAGAGCCTTCCTGGTATCTTATCTG
>Ga0256837_1002323_pt1 | contig 11890 bp, 11 predicted proteins | sample 4562384metaG_FD_185976 | JGI IMG/M metagenome (GOLD analysis project Ga0256837, IMG submission 185976) | Hydrothermal vent microbial communities from Guaymas Basin, Mexico - 4561-384 | ecosystem: Environmental > Aquatic > Marine > Hydrothermal vents | place: Mexico: Guaymas Basin | collected... | reverse complement strand
TAATAGAAAACTTTGGAACAGGGGATTATAAGAACCACAATTGAAAGATAAATAATTAAAAAGGAAATCGAATGGAACTAAACTTTGATGAAATAAAAGAGTATATCGGAAATTGTTCCGAGAAAACCAAATTTTATATTGGTTGTGATAGTCAGAGAGTAAGGAAAAAGAAAAAAGGTCAAAAAATTGCTAGATATATGATTAGTGTTATTGCTCATATAGATGGTAAACACGGCGGTAGGGTTTTTGGTGGTGTTTCTTACCATCCTATTATTGATTCTAATTTAGGTAAACCTTTTAATCGACTTATGAAAGAAACAGAATTATTAATAGATGCATATGAGAATCTGAAAGATATGTTGTTTGATAAAGACGTCGAGTTGCATTTGGACATTAATCCTAATAAGACACAAGGTAGTTTTTGCGCTTATAATTCTGCAGTTGGTTGGGTAAAAGGTATTACCGGCATTGATCCTATATGTAAACCTAATTCATTTGCTGCATCATGTGTTGCCGATCATTTTGTGAAGGCATGAAAATTAAATTTAACTTTATTTTAAGGTTATTATATTATAATTATAGAACAAAAGGATAAAAAGATGAAAAACTTTAAAACAATAAAAGGTTTTTCACTGGGCATTAAATAACCTTTAAAACGAAAATGTTTTAAATTTATGATTATTAGGAGGTCCCAATGAAAGGGCTTTGGAAAGAAAACCTTGGTGGTTGGAATCATAAGGATTCCAAAAGAAAAAAACAAAACAGAAAACACACACTTAAAGATAATGGCTATTATATAGTAACATCGTTTGATGGATATAAAAATACCAATAAAAAAGTTAATTCTGAAATATTCAGATACGAAACAGAAACAATTAAAACTTTTACTGGTGATTACTATAATCCTAAACCAATTGTAGAAGTAGTTAAAATTTATGGAGCTGTAATAAATTGGAGAGAAGTTGATGAACATGAAGAGTTTATTAAAGATGATACAACATTTTCAGGATTCAAAGAAAACTGGAGAGAAGTTTCTATTTTTATAAACGAAAACATGAATTTCAATTACTGGGGAAGTGAAAGACATACTTATTCAAGTATTACTGGAGAACCAATAAAAAAATTCTTAGATTTAACTGATAAACAAATGAGGACTATGAAAATAGTCGAAAAAAGATACACTGGTAGGGATTATGTTTTACCAAAAGAAATGGTACAAAAAGCAATAGAAAGAAAAAATAAAGTAATAGTTGAAGATTTTCAAAAAGAAGGTGCTTTTATATACGGGAAACCTTTAGAATCTTGGAAAAGAATGACTTTCTTTAATGATGGTAAAAGAAGAAAATATGCTCAAAATAGAGCAAATAGAATGGATAGAAGAAATATCAAAGCTTGGATAAATAAGCACGATATTTCTAAACCGCTTAAAACACACGCTTTGTCAAAAAGTATAGCTTGGGAAATTTGGTAATTTCCTTGGCTGTATAAATAATAACTTTCTATTTTAGTGTTTTTGTATAATAGTATATATAAAAATATAATTAAATATAAAATGATATGAGCAAGTTATATAAGCACCAAAAGTTAAAGAATTATGGTTATATATATATATAATTTTGGAATGAAAGATGTTAAAATCAGTACAAGAAAATCTTATAAATAATATTGTATAAATAATCGCGTAAACATACTAAATGAAGCATTAAGACTGGCTAGGATAGAATAGTACCAAACCAGTATAAAAAATTAATGACTGTGGAGTTCTTATATCACTATAGAAATTGTTCTATAGAAGTTACTAAGAAGCAGTAAATAAGAATAGTATATAACTTTTTATACTATTATATAGATTTATATACTTTATATAAATTTATATTTCTTTGCTATTATACAAAAATAGGAGCGTAAATGAAACAATGAAAATTATAGAATCCGCACAAATAAATCTTACAGAAAAACAAAAAATAGCTATACCACTATTTTTTATCTACACGATAATAGTATTAACCACAATGGTCCCTCTACCTAGTTATGTATTATTTGGAATAACTACAATAGTAACTATACTGGCTTATCACTTTTTTAAATATATTATAGAACGAGAAGAAAAAATAATATGTAATTATAATAAAAAGCTTAATGACTTCCATGAAATATTCATAAATCTATCAGAAGAAAATAAAAAATTAACAGGAGAATTAGAAGTCTTATTTAGTGATTTCGATAATTATGTAATATCATCGAAAACTGATTTATTTGGGAGAATAACATATGCATCCAAAGCACTCCTAAAAATCTCAGGATACTCAGAAAAAGAAATGGTAGGAAAACAACACAATATCCTCAGACACCCTGATATGCCAAAAGAAGCTTTTAAACAAATGTGGGACACCATTGAAGATGGTGGAATATGGTCAGGAGAGGTTAAAAATAAGAAGAAAGATGGAGGCTTTTATTGGGTTAGAGCGATTATATCCCCTATATATGACTCAGATGGAGCAAAAATAGGTTATAATTCCATAAGACAGGATATAACTAAAGAAAAAATAAAAGAAAATTCAGACAATAAATAAAATATAAATAAAATTAACAGATATAGTATATACATTTATAATTAATTATAAGCGCGCTGTAATAGTATATCTAGGAAAACAAAATAAGGAGAAAATAAATGAGTTTAAAGGAATTTATAGCTAATAGGAGAATGCTTAAAGAAAGTGCACCTACAGCTTCGTTAGATATTATCAATGAAGTAAAATTCAATGAGAAAAAATTGGAAAAAGTCGCTGATCTTTATGGTAAAATAATGGGTAAGCAAATGGGAGGACAATTTTACAAACTAGGTACTGAAAACTTCAAAAGAAAATCTGGTGGTACTGGTGTTGGTATAAGAACTATGAACAAACTTGGAGAACAAATGAGATTTAACTGGGATAAGCAGTTATCAAAGAAAGGAATGTTCGAACTAACATCTATTGATTATTGGAGAAAAAATGATTTAGATTTCACTAAACCATACAGAAGGGTGGAATTCGAAAGTCTTGATAATGTTGTTCAAGTTCTATCAAAAATCATTAAAGCGCTTAAAACAGGCAGCATTAATGAAGCTTGTGATATAATAGATGAAGCTAATGTATTATGTGAAGCAAGAGGCAAAAAAGAAATGAAAGACTGGCTAAGAAGCAAGAACCTTCCTGATTATCTATCAGCTCCTTCTAAAAAAGATACATTAAGTAAAATGGCAGCAAAAAAAGGATTAACAGAGGAATTAAGAATTTTCCTAGGAGAGGAAGAGGCGAATGACCTTTCTATAGCATTAGAAAACCCTAAAGCTCCATTGCCAAAAGAAGAAATGCTTTACTCAGATCCTGAAGAAGTTTTTAATGACATTGAAGACTTAACATCTTTAGTTGCAACAGGTGCATGGAATTCATTGCTTGTTATTGGTGACCCTGGTGTAGGTAAAACATTCAGAATTACTGATGGTGGCAGTAGAAGTTTATCTAAAGTCCTAGGACCTGAAGGAGACAAATGGACACTTGTTAATGCTTCGGCATTTAGTGATGCGGCATTTTACAGAAAAGTTTATATGGAAAGAGATAAATTAATTGTGTTTGATGAAGCTGATAAATTATTAACATCTTCGGCTACACAAGAAATGCTTAAAGTTCTTCTTGACACAAAACAAGAAAGAATGATATCAAGAGAAACAGGTACAGCGCCTACTAATGGGATGTCAAAACAAGAAATCCTTGACCTTTGTAACCATGTAGATAAATTAATAGCTGTAGGTGCTCAACTAGATACTAGACTGTCAAGCGAAGATGACCTAGCAGATAAAGATCCTTCAAAACTTAAATATATGATACCTAGTAGATATTATTTTACAGGCCAAATGATTTTTATTGCTAACCTTTCACTAGAAGCACTTAAAAAAGCTGGTGGTGGTGCGTTCTTATCGAGATCATTAGTTATTGATGTTAAACTTGAAGAGCAAGATAAAATTAGATTAATGAAATCTATAGGCAAAAAAGTTTTCAGAAAAAATAAAAAACTTCAAGAAAGTGGAAGAGGTATCGACAGAATGATAGAAGTTCTTGGGATGACTGAATCTGAAGATAAACCAGAAGTTAAATATAAAAATGCTAATTATATGAGAAAATTAGCCGAAGAAGGAAAAATTGAAGGTTCTGACCTTAGGGCATTAAAATTATGGGAAGTTCTTGCATCTTCTGATTTACCTAACTTTGAAGATTTATTCTTAGTATATGGAATAGGTTCAAAAGTTTAAAAAAATTAAGATATAGGTTAATTCCTATATCTTTTATAAAAAATTAAGTAAAATTTTGTTATAATTATTATATAGGAATTAAATTTTTAAAGGATAAAAAATGACAAAAAATAAAAATCAAACATATATAGATAAAATAACAGACCCCGCGGGAAGAGAATACGAAGGATATTTTGATGATGAAACACAAGAGTATATATTAAAATATAAAATACTCAATGTCGATGATGAGATTAGAAAAAAATCAGAGGATATAGGCTTCGAATTATGTGATCCTTTTGCAGAAATTAAAATAATTCATACAGCAGCAGACAATATTTAAGGCACATTTAAGTCTTCTTTTGTTACAATTATAACAAGAGAGAAGGAAGGAATTAAAATGTCAAAAAGAAACAAATCAGGAAAAATAGTTAAAACTAGAGACATTAATATTGCAATGTCAGCAACTACAGAATTAAATTTATCAACGAGGGTAGTACCTTCTAAAAAAATTTATAATCGTAAAAAATTAAGTAAGATTTTTATATAATATAATATAAATGGAAACATAAGAAATGAGTTACTTCTATTAAAGCATGGAACTTTTGGTCGTTGGTGCAAATCCAACCTTGGCCGCCACTAAAATATGGCCAAGTAGCTCAGGAGTAGAGCAAAAGTATTAAATACTTATATCGCTTCGTTTCCAAAATATTAAGTAAAAGTTTAGTATAATATAAAACAATAAGAAATTAAAGATGAGAACATAAGAACCCATATATAAGGTTGTTACTTCTACAAACTCATTTTTTCATAAAAATTAATTAAGCCGGAAGGCAAGGGAACAATATTCGATTCGTTCTCATTTTTAATTTCTTAATGTTTTATAATTTGAATACCTAAAAATAAAGAAAGCCGAAAGTACCTAGTACAATTTAGTTACTTCTAAATATTAAAAGAAAATAAATAGAAAAGCCAGTAGAAGTAGCCCTAGGGAGCGAAACATAATAGACTGGATATGGCTACACAGAATATGTAGATAGGAATTGTTCCGAATAACAATTAAGGCTTCCACTATATCTGCTTCATTTAGGTATTCAAATTATAAAGCATTAAAAAATTATTTAACAATAGAAACATAATAAATCAGTTACTTCTATTATTTTATTGGGAAAAGCATTACTGTTTTAGCTTCGTTTCTATTGTTAAATAATTTAATGTCTTAAGAAAAAATAAGGAAAGAAAAATGGAAAATTCAGCACAAGTAAAATTAGCAATCACTGTAGCAAAAGGTTATATAGTAACTTATTTAGGCGAAAACAAAGCTTCTAATCTTAATTTGATTATGAAAATGATTAAGCGTGCAGAAAAGAACAATGTTCTTTTATCTAAGAAATTAATAGAAAATTTAGTTTCTATGAATAAATGTGATGTTAAAGAAATTAAAGAACAATTTGACTTGCTTTATACTTCCCAAAAAGGTCAAACTTTTAGAAGTGTTTTTGCTACTGGCGAAGACATCAAAGATGAAGAATTTACTTTTGATGACTTTATTGAACAAATTTCTCACTATTTTATTTCTTATGGACTAGGCGAAATTGATTATGATGCTTTTGGTATTGATGAAAAAAGAAAAGTGCAAATTTCTAATATTTCTAAAAGAAAAGATAAACAAGAAATAAATAACACATTTAAAATCATAGATACAAAAACAGTTGACGGTTTTATTCAAGATGTTAAAACTATAATCGAATCTCCAATTGTTTTTGGCACTCAGCAAATTGAATTTATTCAAGAAGCAAAAAGATTAGGTTTTCTGGGTAGTATTCTGAATTCTGTTCAAGATATTAAAGTAAAAGAAAATTTATTTCAAATTATAGAGATTACAGGAAAAGAATTTGTTAAGACTGTAAATGTTCTTAAGACTGCCACAGATGTTCTCAGATATTGTTACTGGGTATCAGGACTAGATTTCAAAAATCTTGAAAAAGGCACTAGATTTAGGTTGAAAACATCTGACAAGAAAATTGTTATGATGACTATTGATGCTTTGGCTAAGAAAAGTATGATTAATCTTTTTGGTGATATGAAACCTTATAAATCTCAATGGTTGGGTGTAGCCACCAATATTCATCCTGGGTCTAAAAAATTTAGAAAATTTAATTCAGCACAACAAATTTTTGATTATATTAGGAATGGAGGGAACCTTGAGACTTTTAACTCAAAAACACAAAAACTTATCGATGAAAATGATGTTGATAGACTAATTGAGCACTTATCAAAAAGACCAGGAGAACTTCTAAGAAGCTTGGATATGATTATAAGAAAAGGTGACAAAGAAACATCAAAGAAACTGACAAACACCATTAAAGAAATAGATATTAATCCGAAATTAAGTATTCAAGTTAGAAAATGGCTTGAATATAGAATAGGAAATGAAATATCAGAAAGAACATTTAACATAAAAGGGAAAGCAAAAACTATTACAGACAAAGAGCTTCCTGCATTAAAAGAAAAAAGAACAAAAAGAGTTATTAAGACACTAAGAACAAAAATGATAGACTTTTTGAGAGGGAAAGAACTTTTTCCTACCTCAGAGGAGGCATAATTTGAGTCCGCCCAAAAAAATTGAAAAAGAAAAAAGGCTGATAAAATACCTTGGTGAAGAAATGCTAACAACTCATTTTTCTGATATTTTAGAAGAAAAAAGAAAAGAGCTTCAGGATCTATATTTCAAGAAGCCTAGTATTTCAGAAATCAGAAAAGCACTTATAAAAATAAAAAAAGGTTCTAATAATATTGGATTAATTGAGAAATATTATTTCCGTGATTTAATGTCTAAGGTTATGCTAGATGGTTTGCATTGGACAATTGAAGAAGTGTTTCAGAGTAGAGACGTCTTAGGCATTTTATATTCTTTTATTTTTGTCAACGATAAAGTTTTTCCTCCGGAAGTGCCAGAAATTGAAAAAATAGAAACAGCATTAAGAATAGGACCTAAAGTTACTCAAAAACCCAGTAATTATCCTCTTGCCAGTGTTAGGGATATATTATCAAAATACAATATTAATGATAATTACTGCGATTATAGTTGTGGATGGGGTGTTAGGATGTTGGGTGCTTTATCCTTGGGAATAAATTATTTTGGCATCGACCCAAATAATCTTTTAACAGAAAGATTAAAAGAATTGTCTTTGGAATTTAAAAAAGTTAATGATACAGATACAATTGTGGATATTAGAACTCAAGGTTCAGAAAATTTTATTCCGGAATGGGAAAATAAAATGGGAGTAGCTTTTACAAGTCCTCCATATTTTTCTTACGAGGATTATAGAGTAGGTAAAGGGCAATCATTTAAAAAGAATGAGACTACTTATGACCAATGGTTGAAAGAATATTGGACAGGAACAGTCAAAAATATTCATAAATATTTAATCAAAGGAGGTGCTTTTCTTGTAAATATTCAGAATACGAAAATAAAAGGAAAAGAATATCCTTTACAAGATGACTGCAGAAGAATAGCAGAGGAAAATGGTTTTGTTCTGGTAGACACCCATATCCTTAAAACAATAGCCAGACCCACAATAGCCGCAAATAAGGATTTGACACCCAATGAAGACATAATGGTTTTTGCTCGAAAGGGAGAAATATTGAAAGTCAAAGAAATGGAATTTAGTGAGGATGAATGGTAGTTTATCTTTTTTAAAGATAAAAAACTTTATAATAATACAAATAAAAAAGGAATAAAAATGAAAAAAGTTTATATTGATGAAAGATTAAAAAAATATATTGTTCCATCGGAAATGAGAAATAACTCAAAAGCAGAAGGGAAAGTTTTTACTCCAGGCACTAGATTGCCACTAGGAGATGCTAAATTCATTAGGCTTTTTACAGCTTGGGCCACAAAATCAGGAGAAGCAGGACGTGCCGATCTTGACCTAGGTGGTGCTTTTATAAAAGATAGCAATGGGGTATTAGAAATGACTCCTGTTGCTTATTATAATCAGACTGAGAAGATGGCTACACATAGCGGCGATTACACGTCATGTAGGGAATACAACCCAAAAGATGGAAAAACAACAGCAGAATTTATTGACGTAGATATTCAAAAAGCTATTGATATGGGCTTTAGATATGTTATTACAGCCGAATTTATTTTCTCAGGAGCTAAAGATTATGATGATATGCAGGCTTGGTCTGGTGTTCAACTTCTTTCAGAATTAAGAACAGAAAAAACTCAATTCATTAATCTAAATGATTATCTTTTTAAGGTGAAATTAGGAGGACCATATCAATCTCATACAGCACTAGCTATTGATTTAGAAACTATGGAAATAGTTATTTTGGATCAATATTCTGAGGAAAGAAGTGGTATTAATATAAGTTCTATGGCAAATAAGATGAATGAGTTTAAAAAACTTTATTTTAATGCTTTTGATTATAAGGAAAATATGTATGATTTTCTGTTGATGTATTGCGAAGCTAACGAGTATGAGGTTACTGAAGATATAGAAGATGCCGATATTATCTGTAGTTATGACGATTATGAAGATTTATCAGATAACCAAGTACAATTTAATATTTCAAATAATTTAGAAAATATCATTGGTCTATTAAATTAAAGGAAAATATTATGAGCAATCCTTATAATAGCAAAGAAATATAAATTTATATAATATCCTTATTTGCTGCTTCTAAGTAACTCCTATAGAAAACAATTTCTATAGTGATATAAGAACTCCACAGTCATTAATTTTTTATTCTGGTTTGGTACTATTCTATCCTAGCCAGTCTTAATGCTTCATCTAGTATGTTTATGGAAGCATTTATGTCTCTACCTTCTTCAAAATTACATTCAGAGCATAAGTATGTTCACTCTTCGAGTGATAAACTCTCTTTTACTGAACCACACCTTGAACTAAATTTATATCCTCTTTTTTTATATTTTTTAAGATTGCTTTTATTTTATAAATAATCCTAAAAGAGGAATAATTATGGTAATAATAAATATATCGCCAGAACCAAAAAAGGTAACAGTAGTTAATGAAAACGAAATAAATACTTTTGAAATAGATGAATCTGCTTCAGATATCGAAGTAATGATATCTGGATTATATCTTACTGAGAACGAAGACTATACTTTTGAAAATGGGATTATTACTTTTAATGAAAATATTTTACCAGGCGAAAATATAAACATAAAATACTTAATATAAAGGATAAATATGGAAAAAAATAATATAAATGAGGTTTCTGTGCCTAATATTAGATGGATAATGCATCTAAAAAATGGAAAAATGATAGTAGAAAATCACGATCATGATAGAACTTGGAGAAAAATATATAAAGATAATTTTGGGAACATAGAGGCATTATGTTTCCAATTGATACCTGAAGGCACAAAATATTTTATAAGTCCTAGTCCTTTTGGTGAATATTGGACATTTGAAGATATGGAAACACCATTTGGTGGCAGTACTAGGCATATAGCGAGGAGCATATGTTCTCTTCAAGAAAAAAATTTAGAAACAATGCAAACAATATGGAATGTAATAACTATAGATGGAAATAAAAATATTACAAAATCTAAGATGTATGGGGACGAAATAGGATATAGCACGTTATAAATAAATTAAAAAGGTGAATAAATGGCATTAACAAACAAATCATATACATTTCTAAAAGAAAATGAAAAAGTATACAGTATAGATTCTTACAAAGTGGCCAATAAATCTAGTATATCAGTTCAAAATAATGGTAATGTTATTCTTAATAATACCAATCCAAACACCAATACTGATAATTTTTATGGTGACGGTCGTTTAGGTATAACTGAAATACGTTCTAATGCAGATGTTCAACCAGCGTGCTTCTATTTTGAAAAATATATATCAGATCATAGCATTTATGGACCTGTTTTGTGGAATATATGGAGTTCATATGGAACTTTTAATCCTGGTGACGAAATAATATTATATAAAAAACACGCTAAATCAGAGGAATATGTTCAAGAGTGTGGTGACTGGGAAATTTGTACTATAAAAGAAATAATAAATGATGATGATGGCATTCATTATTCACTAAGCGCGACTCCTAGTATAGATTTTACAACCAATACAGCCAATTCAGGCACGCTCATATTGCAATATCAATCATTGGAAATTTTTGATGATATTTATTTTACTCAGCAATATACAAGGGTATTTAATTATGTTGATTGGTGGGATGGCATAGGTATCAGTTCGCCTCATGGAATTTTATATATTAAGTCTATGGATGGTATAATTCTAGGCAATAATGCCGAAATAGGTAACCGAAAAGGCAATCCCGGTGCGCATGGATATAGATATGATAATACATTACATAGATATGAACTTGGTTGTTCTAAACTAGGTATGTCCAGATACAAAGGTGATTCATATATAACAGAAGATGCCAGAGATTCAAGGTCACCAGCATTAATTAGAAATTATAATTATAGAAAAACACCAGGTATGCCAGGCATTGATGGCATGAGCCATGAAGATGATAGCACTTATTCTAATAGAGATGAAGTATCAGAAGATCTTAATGAAAAAATACATGTAGGCATTGGAGGCACTGTTGGATATGATGATTATACTGGTGCTAGACCATATCATCAATACGGGTGTTCTGGTGGAGGAATAGTTATTATACAAACACCGAAAATATTATTTAAGTCAAGCAAATCTAGGATTCATGCCGTGACAAGTTGTTCGGGTTCAGATAATATAGATAATTATGGTACAGGTGGAAGCATTCTTATTAAAGCTGAGGAAATGGAATTCCTTGAAGAAGGTGTTGTTGCAACAGGAACGGCATGTTCTGAAGAAAGGGAATGGACTGATAGCAATTTTAGTACATCTGCATTATCTAAAAGTGGTCGCTTAAACGTTGGTTTGCCTGGGCATATACAATTGGAGTGCGATAAGTACATCATCAAAGGAACAGAAAAATCAAAAGATGAATTTTTAGATATAAAAGATTCTTATATCTATGATGAATATTTTAATCAGTATTTTGTATTAAATGACATAAAAAATGGTATGTCGGATTACCCATTGGGGCCAGAAAAGATAGAAGATTTTAGTTATATGTCACCTATATATGAGACAGGAACATATTTTAAGATAGGAACGGCAGGTGTGCTTAATGCTGTTATAAATGATTGGTATAATATTGAAGAAATTCTTATGGATGCTGTATTATATGATGAAACAGATATTAGAGTTGTATTTAGTAACGATATGGGAAGCAATTGGTATTATTTTGATTTTGATAAAGATGAGGGAGTGGCAACAAGTACATCTTTAAGCGATAGTGATATATCATCAAAATCAAATACGGTGGCAGAATTAAAGGAACTTATCAATGAACCATTGTTAACATCAACAATGCTAAATCCTCAAAGAGGAAATGATAACAGACAAATAGATATAACTTTTGCGTTAAAAACAGATAAAGTTTATAAGACTCCTATTCTAAGAAGTCTTTGGTTTAGATATAATAAAGTACCCATACCTTTGGCTCCTATACCTATCAATCCTTATGATGGAAAAGAATTCGATAATGAATATGTGGATTTTGTATGGCTTCAACCAG
>Ga0256837_1002322_pt1 | contig 11895 bp, 12 predicted proteins | sample 4562384metaG_FD_185976 | JGI IMG/M metagenome (GOLD analysis project Ga0256837, IMG submission 185976) | Hydrothermal vent microbial communities from Guaymas Basin, Mexico - 4561-384 | ecosystem: Environmental > Aquatic > Marine > Hydrothermal vents | place: Mexico: Guaymas Basin | collected... | reverse complement strand
TTCTGTAAAATCAAAAAGTGGTAATAGTCCAAAAAAAGAGATTTCTACCGAAAAAAAGGATATAGAAAAATCAAACGATGATACTACTAACAAAAATGATGATAGTTCGCCTCAAGAGGGTGAATTAAATAGTAATAGTGAACCCAAAAAGTCTGATGAAAAACCTAAAAAGAAGGTTCAACACAGAAAAGGTATAACTAGTGTTGCTAAAGAAGAGTCTATAGGTCCTAGAAAGGCTCCAAAGAGTACAGCAGGTAGAAAAAAGATAACCATTGTAAAAAAAGCACGACCCAAAAAGGTAGAGAAACCAAAACCTCAAATGACTACTCCATCTATGCAAGAGTTACTCTCAAATGCTCCTACTCCAAAGAAAAAACGCAAGAAAAAGACTCCAGCCGAAGCAAAAGATACAGGTTCAAAGCTTGAAATTATGGGTGACAGAGAGCTTGGCGGTACAATTGAGCTTTATGAAGAGACAGAAGTTATGATGTTGGATTTTTCAGATAAGATTATATTTGATGAACAACAGCGTCAAGAGCAAAAGAGAAAAGAAGAGGTCAAAAAAAGAGCAGCACAAGGCAACAGTATAGTAGGACAAAACAGAAACAATAATAAAAAACCTCAAAATCGTACACTGAGAAAAACAGGTGCCAAAAAGAGAAAAGCACCAAAGAGTGAAAATAGTGAAAAGGTAAGTGTGGTACAGATACCAGAAGATGTAAGAGTATATGAGTTTGCAGAAAAGGTTGGCAAGAGTGTGGGTGAGGTGGTAAAGATACTGTTTACACTCGGAAAGATGGTTACCAAAAATGACTTTTTGGATAAAGATGATATAGAGATACTTGCAGATGAGTTTGGGGTAGAAGTCAAGACTATAAATCCTCTTGATGAGCTTGATTATGTAGCCTCTTATGATGAGCAAGAGAGTCAAAATCAAGAGCTTAGACCACCTGTTATTACTATTATGGGGCATGTTGATCATGGTAAAACTTCACTGCTTGACAAGATCCGTTCAACCAGAGTAGTAGATAAAGAAGCCGGTGGAATTACTCAGCATGTTGGAGCTTATCAGGTAGAAAAGAATGGTCAAAAGATTACATTTATAGATACTCCAGGACACGCAGCATTTACACAGATGAGAGCAAGAGGTGCTCAAGCTACTGATATTGCCATTATTGTTGTAGCAGCAGATGATGGTGTAATGCCACAGACCAAAGAGTCAATCTCTCATGCAAAAGCTGCCGGAGTGCCTATAATTATAGCTATAAACAAGATAGATAAGCCTACTGCAAATCCAGATAATGTCAAATCTCAGTTAGCAGAGATGGGTATATTGCCGGTAGATTGGGGCGGAGAGTATGAGTTTGTACCTGTATCAGCACATACTGGTGATGGTATAGATGAGTTGCTTGAGACAATTTTGTTACAGGCTGAGATTATGGAACTTACTGCTGATCCTACTCGTAAAGCCAAAGCCATAGTAATAGAGAGTTCGGTAGAGAAAGGTTTTGGACCGGTTGCAAATGTAATAGTTAGAGATGGTACTCTAAGAGTCGGTGACAATGTAATAGTCGGAAGTACATATGGTAGAGTCAGAACCTTGATACTAGATAACGGAAGCAGAGCCAAAGAGATAGGTCCAAGTACTCCAGCTGCTGTTGTAGGACTCAATGATGTGCCAAAATCGGGTGAGATAATGGTAGCTATGGATAGTGAAAAAGAGGTCAAAGAGTTAGCAGATAAAAGAAAAGAGTATGAAAGAGCCAAAGAGTTGTCAAAGAGTACAAAAGTATCTATTGATGAGCTTGGTTCATTGATAGCTGAGGGTAAAATCAAAAAACTTCCTATTATTCTAAAAGCTGATGTTCAGGGTTCTCTTGAGGCTATCAAGTCAGCCTTGGCAGATTTGAAAAATGAAGAGGTAAAAGTAGATGTAATTCATGCCGGAGTTGGTGGTATTACAGATAGTGATGTGGTACTTGCTGATGCCAGTGAGAATGCAATTATTATCGGCTTTAATGTAAGACCAACAGGAGCAGTCAAAAACAAAGCCAGAGATTTGGGTGTAGAGATTCGTACATACTCAATTATTTATGATCTGATTGATGAAGTTAAAGCACTGCTTGGTGGTTTGATGAGTCCTGTTGTCAAAGAAGAAGTTACTGGTCAAGCAGAAGTAAGAGAGACATTCAGTGTAGCCAAAGTTGGTACAATTGCCGGTTGTATGGTAACTGATGGTGTGATAGAAAGAGGTGCGGGTGCAAGACTTATTAGAAATGGTGTAGTTGTATATACCAGTAAAATAAGTTCACTCAAAAGATTTAGTGATGATGCCAAAGAGGTAAGAGCAGGATTTGAGTGTGGTATTATGCTTGAGAACTTTAATGATATAAAAGAGGGTGATGTAATAGAGACCTTCAAAGAGGTAGAGGAGCAGGTTTCTCTATGAATCCGGCTCAAATCAAGCAAAAAAGAACAGAATCACTGCTAAAAGAGTTGATACCAGAAGCATTGTCAACTCTTGATGATAACAGACTCAATACATTGATTGTAACTGAGGTATTGTGTTCAAGAGGTAGATATGATGCCAAAGTCTTTTTGGATCCAGAAGATAAAGATGAAGCAGAACAGGCTGAGATATTAAAAAGGATTAGAAGGGTAGCTGGTTATCTAAAGAGTTATATCAGAGATTCACAGGGGTGGTACAAAGCACCAAATTTTACATTTGAATTTGATGATGAGTTAGAGAGAATCAGTAGGCTTGATGAACTATTCAAAGAGATAAGCAAGGAGAGTAAAAATGGCTCTTGAAGATCAGATCAAAAAGATAGTAGCCTCTTATGGTGCTGAGTTTTATGATACAGAGATTGCCAAAGAGGCTGACAGTGATATATTTCGTGTGTATATTACACACAAAGATGGAGTAACTTTGGATTTGTGTGCAGATATATCAAATGATCTTTCACCTCTTTTTGATGTTAATCCACCACTTGGCGGTAAGTATTTTTTGGAAGTCAGCTCACCTGGAATTGAGAGAAAACTCTCCAAACCACGCCACTTTAAGAGTGCAATTGGTGAGAGAATCAAGCTAAAAGTATCTGATGGAAGTAAACTAAAAGGTATTTTAAAGAGTGCAGATGATAATAGTATAGTATTAGATACAAAAGAGGGTGAAAAGGAGTATAACTATAGTGATATTCTCAAAGCCAAAACATACTATGATTGGAGTAACAGTAAATCGTGAATCTCTTTTAGCCTTTTGAATAGAGTTCAACCCAAAAAGTTTGATTTTTCATAAAAAGAGATAAATATGAGTATATATTTGCAAAAAGCTTATGCCAAAGTCAATATTTTCCTAAAGATTACAGGATATAAAGATGGTTATCATACAATAGCCTCAAGATTTATGAGAGTAAATAATCTATATGATACTATATCTTTTGTGCCTCAAAAGTGTAAAAGTTTTACAATAGAGGGGTGCAAAGATATACCCAAAGAGTCAAACAGTATCTACAAAGCCTATAAAGCTTTAAATGAAGCTACCGGTGATTTGGATATATTGGATTTTTTTTATAATCACAAGGTAGTAGTAGAGAAAAATATCCCTTCTCAAGCTGGACTTGGTGGTGGCAGTTCTGATGCTGGTACCTTTCTTCGAATGGTCTATTCTGTATGTAACCTAAAAATATCAATTGATACTTTAGCCAAAATAGGCTCAAAAGTAGGTGCTGATGTTCCATTTTTTGTATATGGATACAGTAGTGCCAATGTAACAGGATTTGGTGAAATTATAGAAGAGTTTGATGAAGAGAGTTTGCCAATAGAGGTATATACACCAGATATTGGTTGTGATACTGCAAAAGTCTATGGAGTTTTTCACAAAGAGTTTTTACCATATATCAATCCAAATAGTGCTAATACTCTACTCTATAAAAACAGCAAAGAGATACTCTCAATGCAAAACAGCATTGAAGAGTTGAATGATTTGTATAAACCTGCAAAACTTCTTTGTCCATCTTTGAATCCTCCGGGTAATAATTGGTACTTTAGTGGTAGTGGCAGTAGTTTCTTTTGTATAAAAGAGTAGATATAGTGTGAAGTTTTGTTACAAAATACAAAAACTACAAACAGTTCAAGAGTAAAAACATTCAAGCATTAAATAATAATATTACATATGTAGTAATGTCAGTTAATAAAATTTTCTACCTGTTTAACTCTTACTCTGTAGAGTCTATAATAATTTTCTAATCTTATAGATAAATGCTTCAAATAGTAACATAAAGAGTTATACTTAAATATATTTCTATACTTATCATATATCCATTACTTAAAGTTGGTTATTCTTTATCTCGTAGTGATGGACCGTTCACTGTAAATTATTATTTAAAAGGGGAAGAGTATGTCATTGATGAAAGCTCCTGAAAATACTCCGGTATGGACTGATGAGAACCGATGTAAAGCGTGTGATCTCTGTGTTGCGGTATGCCCAGCAGGTGTACTTGCTATGAGGTATGAGCCACATTCAGTTTTGGGTTCTATGATTACTGTAATTGCACCAGATGATTGTATCGGATGTAATGAGTGTGAGTTGGCATGTCCTGATTTTGCTATATATGTAGCAGATAAGAAAGAGTACAAGTTTGCAAAACTAAGCGATCAGGCTAAAGAGCGTGCCAAGCAGATCGCAGATAATAATTATATGATGCTCGGCGCATAATAAAGGAGGATATATGAGCAATTTAAGAGAGATAATTTCCACTGGAAACGATCTTGCAGCAATAGCATCAGTTGATGCTGGTTGTAAGTTTTTTGGAGGGTACCCTATTACGCCTTCAAGTGAAGTAATGCATACCATCTCAGATTTGTTACCAAAAGCTGGTGGTGCAGCTATTCAGATGGAAGATGAGATTGCCGGTATCTGTGCAGCAATTGGAGCATCTATGAGTGGTGTTCGCTCACTGACAGCAACAAGTGGTCCTGGTATTTCACTAAAGGCTGAAAACCTTGGTTTGGCACAGATGGCTGAAGTTCCTTTGGTTGTAGTAAATGTTATGCGTGGTGGTCCTTCGACTGGTTTGCCTACAAGAGTATCCCAAGGTGATATAGCTCAGGCTAAAAACCCAAGTCATGGTGACTATAAATCAATTACAGTATGTGCAGGTAATTTGGCTGAGTGTTATACTGAGACTGTAAGAGCATTTAATCTTGCAGACAGATTTATGCAGCCTGTAATTGTACTTCTTGATGAAACACTTGGTCATATGCACGGAAAGGCAATGATTCCAACTGTAGAAGAGGTACAGGCTAATATCAAATTAAGAAAGACTTTTGATGGTCCAGCAGAAGAGTATAAGCCTTATGGTGTAGCTCAAGATGAACCAGCAGTACTTAACCCAATGTTTAAAGGTTACAGATACCACTTTACTGGTCTTCATCATGATGATATGGGATTCCCAACAGAAGAGATTGAGACTTGTAGAAAGCTGATTGACAGACTCTTTAGAAAAGTAGATGAGCATGTTGATGAGATTGAGAGCAATGAAGAGTATATGCTAGATGATGCAGATATTTTACTAATTGGTTATGGTTCTGCATCTTTGGCTATCAAAGAGGCTATCCATAGACTAAGAGATGAGGGGATCAAAGTAGGTCTATTTAGACCAATTACTATTTGGCCAAGTCCAGAAAAGAGACTGTTTGAGCTTGGACAGAAGTTTGACAAGGTACTCTCTGTTGAATTGAACCAAGGTCAATACCTCGAAGAGATTCAAAGAGCAATGGGAAGAAAAGATATTCAGAAATTGACTAAAACAAACGGTCGTCCATTCTCTCCACAAGATATTATTGATAAAGTTAAGGAGGTATTCTAAGATGGCATTTAATTATGATGAGTATTTAAGAACAGAGAAGATGCCAACACTATGGTGTTGGGGTTGTGGTGATGGTGTAATACTTAAAGCTTTTATTCGTGCAGTTGACAAGCTTGGATGGAACAAAGATGATGTATGTGTAATATCTGGTATCGGATGTAGTGGTAGATTCAGCTCTTATGTTGATTTCAATACTATTCATACAACTCATGGTAGAACTGTAGCTTATGCAACTGGTGTAAAACTGGCAAATCCTGATAAGCATGTAGTATGTGTGGCTGGTGATGGTGATGCATTGGCAATTGGTGGTAACCATACAATTCATGGTTGTAGAAGAAATATAGATATAACATTGATAGTTATTCAAAATTTTATCTATGGTCTTACAAACTCTCAGACATCTCCTACAACTCCAAGAGGTTTTTGGACAGTATCTCAAAAAGCTGGTAATATTGACCCAACATTTGATGGTTGTAAACTGGCTGAAGCTGCTGGAGCATCATTTGTAGCTAGAGAAAAAGTTAGTGAACCAAGAAAACTTGAAAAAGTTATACAAAAGGCTTTGGATCATAAAGGTTTTTCATATGTTGAAGCATTATCAAATTGCCATATTAACCTTGGTAGAAAGAATAAAATGCAAAGTGCTATGGCCAACCTTGATTGGATAGATAGTATTACTATGCCTAAGAAGAAGTATGATGCTCTAAGCGAAGAGGAGAAGTTAAATTATCTGCCAACGGGAATCCTAAAAGAGGATACAGAAGCTGAAGAGTATTGTGATATGTATGAAGAGATCAAAAAAGTACATCAAGGATTGCGTCCTAAGATTACTCCAGATGATTTTAAGAAAAAACTATAAGGGGCAGTTATGAGTAGAATTGTAATGCGATTTACCGGTGTTGGTGGACAGGGTGTTCTACTTGCTGGAGAGATTTTTGCAGCGGCAAAGATTAAAACTGGTGGATATGGTATAAAAACAGCTACATATACATCTCAAGTTCGTGGTGGTCCAACGGTAGTTGATATTCAGTTAGATGATGAAGAGATTTTTTACCCTTATGCAATTGATGGTCAGATTGATTTTATGCTCTCTGTTGCTGACAAGAGTTATCAGCTATTTAAAGATGGTGTTGCAAAGGGTGGTACAATTGTAATTGATCCCAACCTCGTATATCCAACTGATGAAGATAGAGAGAATTGGAATATTGTAGAGATACCAATTATTACTATTGCAAAAGAGGAAGTTGGTAATGTTATTACTCAATCTGTTGTAGCTTTGGCAATTGCAAATGTATTTACAAATGCTATTGATGAGCAAGTATTGATTGATACAATGCTAAGCAAAGTACCTAAAAAAGTACATGAAGCTAACCTAAAAGCTTTTGAACTTGGTAAAAAGTATGCTCTTGAGGCGATGAATAAATAGTAAAATGCGTCCAAAAAGGACGCATTTTACTAAAAAACTGCTATACAAAAAGATATTTGATTAACTCTCCATTTTAACATAATCACTATTTAATTTTTAAAAAGTATAATTTATATTATTTAAGTCAAAATATACATATACGAAGGAAAATTATGAAAAAGATATTAGTAGCAGTGTGTGCTATAGTACCTGTATTTGCAGGTTTTTTCCCATCTACAGTTACTACTTCAGTAGCTTCTGTAAATGGTAATACTATTACATTAAACAAGCCCTTTCCGGTAAATGGTATGAGTGGTATAGTTATACATACTCTTGGTAAAAACCGTAAAGCAATTACAGCTATTGCCATTCAAGAGTCTGTATCAAAAGTAAAGATAACAAAAGGAGATCTTTTGGCTGATGACAGTTTGCCAACTTCAAGAAGTATTGTTTCAGTTGGTGATAAAGTCATAGGAGGTTATCTGTATAGTAATGTATTGGTGTTAGCTCCAAATGTAGATACATATATGAAAGTTACAAAGAGTGCAAATAAAAATTGGATACATCCAGATATTTATGCAGCATTTTTGGCAAGAGAGGGTGATTCGACTCCAACACCGTCAAACTTAAACAAATTTGCAAAAGAGGCTCAGGTTGGATTGGTATATATTGTCAAAAGAGGCAAAGCGGTACTTTTTGATCCAATCAGCAAAAGAGTTATAGCACAAAAAGATTTCAGTGCAGTAGGAAATGAGACAAAATATCCGTTTTATATGAGATTTACTCATATTAGAGGTGGATTATTCAGCTCAAAAGCAACTGGAGATTACTATAAGAGTGTAGGAGCAATTCACTAATGGAAAAAGAGCATATAAAAGCACTAAAAGATATTGTAGGTGATGATAATATATACAGTGACAAAGCCCACCTTAGAGCATACAGTTATGATGCTACGCGTACATATTATGAGCCTGAAGCTGTAGTCTTTCCAAGAGATGAAGAGGATGTCAGTAGGGTACTGGTATATTGCAATCATCACAAAATCCCAATAGTACCAAGAGGTGCAGGGAGTGGCTTTACAGGTGGTGCATTACCGGCAAATGGCGGTATTGTACTGGCTATGGAGAAGCATATGAATAAGATCCTTGAGATTGATATGGAGAATATGCTTGTAGTAGTTCAACCTGGAGTAATAAACAAAGAGCTTCAAAGAAAAGTAGAAGAGGTAGGATTGTTTTATCCACCAGATCCAGCCAGTGAAGAGTACTCTACTATTGGTGGAAATGTGAGTGAAAATGCAGGTGGTATGAGAGCTGCAAAGTATGGGCTTACAAAAGATTATGTAATGGCACTAAGAGCTGTGAGGGCAAATGGAGATATTATCAGAGCAGGTAAAAAAACTATCAAGGATGTAGCTGGATACAATATTGCAGGAACCTTGATAGCAAGTGAGGGAACATTGGCTGTAATTACTGAAATTACACTCAAGCTTATTCCAAAGCCAAAATTTGCAAAGTCATATATGGGTGTATTTCCAGATGTACAATCTGCTATGAATGCTGTATTTAAATCTCTTGCAAGTGGTGCAAATCCGGTTGCTATGGAGTTTTTGGATGCTTTGGTAGTAAAAGCGGTCAAAGAGAAGATGGGTATATCTCTGCCAGAAGATGCGGGAGCTTTGTTGATAGGTGATGTAGATGGTAATGTGGAAGAGGAGGTTGAATTTCAACTACATATTCTAAAAGAGTCATTCAAAGAAAATGGTGCATTGGATTTCCAGATTGCAACAGATCAAGCTGAAAGAGATAAATTATGGAAAGCAAGAAGAAATGCATCACCATCTATTACAATGTATGGTACCAAGAAGTTAAATGAAGATATATCAGTACCAAGAAGCCGTCTGCCTGAAGCTCTTGATAATATATATGCAATAGGTGCAAAGTATGGTTTGATGGTGCCTTGTTTTGGACATGCTGGAGATGGTAATATACATGTAAATGTAATGGTTGATGGTAGTAACAAAGATGAGCTAAACAAGGGTCACAAGGCAATAAGAGAGATTTTTGAACTGGTAGTAGATATAGATGGTACTCTAAGTGGAGAACATGGTATAGGGCTTAGTAAAGCTGAGTTTATGGATATAGCATTTACACCACAAGAGTTGCAACTATTTAGGGATCTCAAAAAGGCATTTGATCCAAATAATATTTTAAATCCTGGTAAAATGGGGTTATAGGTGTGAAAAAGAGAGAAAAGCTTACTTCTATCTCTCTTTTGCTATACAACTACTATCTCTTTATAAGAGATTTTTTCAAAGAGTTCTTTCATGACAAACTGGGTTTTTATGCTGCTAGTATGAGTTGGAGTACTCTATTTTTTTTGATTCCATTTTTGGTAATACTGCTTGTAATCTTTACTCATATGCCTATATTTGATACTACATACAATCAACTTCATCAAATGTTAGAAAAATCATTGGCTCCGACAAATTCAAAAGCTATTATGCAAAATATAGATATGTTTGTAGCTAATGCCAATAGACTAGGGGTAATTGGTAGTATATATGTACTCTTTGCTGCTGTTATGTTTTTTAGGGATTATGACTTTATTGTCAATGATATATTTGAAACATCACAAAGAGGATTATTCTCAGCATTTAAAACATACTCAATTTTGATGATATTAGTACCTGTAATGCTTGGTGTATCTTTTTGGCTCTCAAATGTGATACAAAAATACCTTGAAGATTTGGGTCTGGCTACACTCTTTCATATCTATTTTATACTGCCATATCTGATTATTTGGGGGCTTTTTTATATAGCATATCAAATCTCACCAGCAATTCCTATAGATTCAAAAGCGTCAATTATTAGTTCGTTTATAGCTTCAGTTATTTGGTATCTTGGTAAGAGTCTATTTTTGTATTATATATACTTGAATAAGAGTCTTATAGGTATATATGGAAGTGTGAGTTCAATACTGTTTTTCTTTTTGTGGATATATATATCATGGGCTATTTTTTTGCATGGACTTAGATTTTGTTATATTTTAAACAGATATGAAGATGATGAATAGATATTTGAATATTGCTTGATTAGTTTCAGTTTTTTTCAGTTACAATAGCTTTTTTAGCTTAATTTATATCAAGGAGTGTTAATGAAAAGATTTGTAAAGGGTGCTGTAGTACTCTCTGGTACACTGTTGTTGCTCTCTTCGCCTCTGTCGGCAAAGAAGATTAAATGGAAACTAGCTGAGACTTGGCCATCTACTTTGACTCCACTAGCTTCACCTCCGGCAAAATTGGCTGCTTGGATGAAAGAGATGAGTGGAGGTGAATTTATTATAAAAGTAGAGGGTAAAGAGAAGCATAAAGCTCCACTTGGCATACTAGATATGGTCAAAGGTGGTCAGTATCAAATGGGTCATAGTGGAAGTTACTACTGGAAAGGTAAAGATATAAATACTGTATGGTTTACTACAGTTCCATTTGGTATGACACCATCAGAGCAGTATGCATGGTTTTACTATGGCAATGGTATGAAGTATATGAAAGAGGTATATAGTAAATTTAAGGTATATAGTTATCCAGGTGGAAATACAGGCAACCAGATGGGTGGTTGGTATAGAAAAGAGATTAAAAGTATAAAAGATCTAAAGGGTCTAAAGATGAGAATCCCTGGACTTGCCGGTGAAGTTATGGCAAAGCTTGGAGTAAATGTTACAAATATACCAGCTGGAGAGTTATATACAGCCTTAGATCGTGGTACTATTGATGCACTTGAGTGGGTAGGACCTGGTATGGATATAAAGATGGGTTTTCACAAAGTAGCAAAATACTACTATACAGATTGGCATGAACCAGCAAGTGAGATGCAATTTCTAATTAACAAAAGAGCATTTGATAAATTACCAAAAAAGTATCAAAAGATGCTTGAAGTTGGTATGAAAGCAGCTGCTATGGATATGTATATTGAAAATTTTGCAGAGTCTGTAAATGCATGGGCAAAGATGAAGAGAGACTATCCAGATATTCAAGTAAAGACATTCCCAAAAGAGGTGCTTAAAGCACTCAAAAAAGCAAGTGATGAAGTATATGCCGAGTATGCAGCCAAAAATCCAAAATTCAAAGAGATTTATGAGGATTATACAGCATATATGAAAAAAGCAAGAGCATGGTCTATGATGAGTCAGTATGACTATCTGAAAACAAGTAAAGAGTTAAGCGAATAATTAACCAATCCTACCCAATTTGGGTAGGAATTGGTTAATAGTAGAACCATAGAGCAGTATGTGAATACTCATAAGCTGGGAATATTCAAATTTTTTATGGCTGACAACCTTCATCTAACATATCATAGCAATTGTTATAGCTTGTCTCATCTCCTCCTATTAGTGCCATATCAATAGAAGTATCTGTCTTAAAGAGTGTTTTTACTCTACTGTTATCTTTGCCATATACATAAGCCAAGCCACTTGTTGGGCAATCTGTACCATTAGGTATAGTTAGATCTCCTGAGTTTCTCATAGGACACCCAAAAATGAATCCTATTGATAAATAGCATCGTAAATTTGTTGTTGAATATCATCCATCTCAAAAGGCTCAATACCAAATATAGTTTT
>Ga0256837_1002319_pt1 | contig 11908 bp, 6 predicted proteins | sample 4562384metaG_FD_185976 | JGI IMG/M metagenome (GOLD analysis project Ga0256837, IMG submission 185976) | Hydrothermal vent microbial communities from Guaymas Basin, Mexico - 4561-384 | ecosystem: Environmental > Aquatic > Marine > Hydrothermal vents | place: Mexico: Guaymas Basin | collected... | reverse complement strand
ATGGTTCAGCTTACTGGGTATCAGAATTAGATGCTGGTACTATGAGTGTTGAAAACCTTATCCAAGCTGTTGTAACTGCTGCTAAAGAAGACAAAGATAGTCTTGGTGATGCAGATGTTTTAGCTAATAAAGTTGCTGTTTCTGAGTATGCTTATGAAAAAGCTTTAGATGAAGCTGCTGCTAAGGCTATTAGCTTAGATGCTATCACTGCTGATGCTAGTAGTGTTACTACTGTTGAAGCTGCTGTTGATACTGCTGCTGAAGCTGCTGCTGAAGCTGCTGCTGCTGAAGCTGCTGCTGCTGAAGCTGCTGCTGAAGCTGCTGCTGCTGCTGAAGCTGAAGCTGCAACTGTTGGTTCAACTTTTGCTATGACTACTGCTATAGATGGTTTAGCAGGTACAAATGCTAACGACACTTATGTTGGAGCAAATGATAACTCAAATGATACTATGAACCTTGGTGATACTATTGCTGGTGGTACAGGTACAGATACTTTAAGTGCATTTGTTTCTAATGATGCAGGTGGTACTGTTAGTTTAAATCTTAACTCGGTTGAGATTGTAAAGATTAAAGATACTGATGGTGATGCAACTTTTGATGCTGCTGAGTGGGTTGGTACTGAAACTGTACACTTTTACAAAGCTGCAAATACTGCTACAACAGATATTGATAATTTACAAAACAATGTAACTATCGTTGCTACAGGTTTATCTGCAGCTACTACAACTGCAACATTAGACTTCGGTTCTGGGAAAGTAGGTCTTGATGGGACATTATCTGTAGAGTTAAACGATACAGATACACATTCTGATGGTACTACTACAGATGATTTTACTTTAGATATCAATCTACTTGGTACTGCTACTACAGATACATTTACTACATTAAGTATCACATCAAATGGTACTGCTAATGATATAGCTTTAGATTTACAAGATTCTGGTGCTGCTCAAACAGCTATCACAACTCTTAATGTAACTGGTGCTGCTGATTTAGATTTCAATGCACTTTCAAATGATGAGTTTGAAAATTTAACTACTGTTTCTGCTGGAACTTTAACTGGAGCTTTAACTATAGATTTAGCAACTTTAGCTGCACAAAATGATGGAACTACAGATGTAGCTGTTACAATTACTACTGGTAGTGGTGATGATGTGATAACTACAACTGCAAATGGTGATACAGTAACAACTGGTGCTGGTGATGATACTGTAGTTGGTGGTGCAGGTAATGATACTATCACAACTGGTGAGGGTAACGATACTATCACAACTGCTGCTGGTACAGATACAGTTGATGCAGGTGCAGGTGATGATATAATTATAGTAGCTGGAAATATAGCTGCTGGTGATTCTATAGATGCTGGTGAAGGTACAGATATTATCTCTATGACACAAGCTATTTTTGGTGCTAATGATGCTGCTACTACTGCTGCTGCTACTGTTAGAGATACTATGACTAACTATGAAGCAATTTTAATCAGTGATGCTTTAGATACTGGTGCTGCTGAAGATATATCTAAGTATGGTGTAAATCACTTAATTTTAGCTGCTCAACAAACTGGTGCTGAGGAAGTTAAAGGTTTTACATCTGGTGCAACTGTAGAGATAAGAAATGCTAGTGCTAGTGCTGAAGCAGATATTTTAACTGTTACTATGACAGGTGCTACTGCTGCTGGAACTAATAGTGATGAGTTAAACATCTTATTTAATTCTGATTTAGAGTCTGGTGATGGTGTTACTGACGCTGCAGTATTTGCTATTGATGGTATCAATATTGTTAATGTTACAACAGCTGACTTCACTCAAACTGGTGAAACAAGTGCTACTAAGCCTGATCATACTGATGGTTATACTTTAACTACTGGTACAGATGCTAATATGACAGCATTAAATATCACTGGTGATTATGCTTTAACTTATACTTTAGCTGCTTCAGCTACTGCTTTAGCTACTATAGATGGAAGTACTTCAAATGGTGACTTAACTATCGCTGTTGATGCTTTTGCTGGTAATCAAGGTATTGTAATTACTACTGGTGCTGGTGATGATTCTGTTGATGGTTCAGAAGATTTAGCAGATGTTATCTCTCTTGGTGCTGGTAACGATACTTATGTAATGGGTGCATTTGCAGGAACTGGTGCTGGTGCAGATCAGATTGATCTAGGAACTGGTGCTGATACTGTTGAGATTGATGTTACTTTAGGTTCTATTGAGGGTTCTATGTTCTCAATTACAAACTTTAACCCTGTATTAAGTGCTACTGAAGCTGATACTTTAGATGTTATTGATGCTACAGGTGAAGTAATTCAAAATATAACAGCTGCAAATGCTGTAAATGTTGCTGCTGCAGATGCTGATGGTACTGCTACTGCAAACTCTATCTTAGCTGTTGTTAAAGATGGTATCATTACTCTAAGCGGTTCAGAAGCTGATAAAATAGATACATTAGCTGAATGGATAGATGTTTTAGAAACTGATGGAGTTATGACTTCTGATGGAAATGATGAAGATGTAACTGGTGCATTTGAATTTAATGGAAATACTTATGTTATGGAAAGAACAGGTAATGGTGGAGATACTAATACTGATGTTAGTAATAATATAGTTGAATTAGTTGGTGTTACTGGTGTAACAGCTGTTGCATTAACTGCTGCTGCAGATACTATCCTTATAGCTTAATAACTAAATTTATCTACAAATTTAGTTTTACTTATTGCTAGGCTTTTGCTTGGCAATAAGAAGCTGTACTTTTAAGAGTTTTATAGATTGTTTTACTTATAAAACAATCTATAAAGATTTTATGGGGTAGATACTGTTAGTTGTACCTCTTATGAGGTTTAGTATAAAAAGTTTTTAAACTATATAAAAAGTAAGTTAAGGGGTTTGTTATGAATGATAAGTTGTTAAGAATGTTGGAAAGTTTACCACAGGAAGAAAGACACTTAGTAGAAGAGATGTATAACAGTATAACAAGTATCATATCAGAAGAAAACTGTTCTGATTGTGACAATGATGGGTTAGGTGGTTCTAATATCGCACAAATAGTTATAAGAGATGATGTTTCATTTACTGAAGATATGGAGTGCTAATTGAGAGATCTAGTAAAGGCTTATGTTGTACAACATAAAGATGATAAGTTCTTAAAAGCATTTGAAGAAGATATAGATGGTTGGGTTTTTACGATGTCTAAGCTTTTTGCAAAGATAAAAAATGACAACAGATGTGTACTAAAAAAAGAGATAAATGGTAAGACAGTCCAGATATCTTTAAGTAAATTTATAAATATAGAGCAGGTTAATGTTGTTATAGCACAAACTATTTCAAATGTAGCTATAATGTCGTATAGATATGGATTAATCAAAAATACTAAAGAGTATAAAAATATGCACTCATGTAAGTTTATAGGTAGTTTTGTTTATAATTTTATGCAACACTTACCCATAGAACTAGATGAAGTGAGTAGAAAAAAAGGTTTTCATAACCGTCAAGTAAATGCTGTTTTTGCCTACTATATCTTAATAGATTTGATGAGTATAGAAGATGCAACAAGAAAATCAGAACTTAGCAGATTTATAGGAACAACTATAAAAAAAGAGATACTAAACAGACTTCAAAAAAGACCTATTCTTGAAGAATGGATCTACATCTACTGCAGAACATTAGATAAAGTTACTACGAAAACACCACCACTAACTTAAAGCCAAAAAAATAAGTTGTTTTTTGAAACTAGATAATTATGATAAAAAACAATGAAAAAAGAAATAACCATACCACCAAAAAGCATAGAAGCTATTACTATGCTAAAAATGTAAGTCAAAGAGATAAAAATAGCACAGATGATGATTTTTCACAGACTAACTTACAAAACTATATAAAACAACTAGCAGAAGCAAAAAATGCTAATATCTCTGCTTACAAACTAAACCAGTTAAAAGTAAGATTACTAAAAGAGATAAAACCACCAACTTCATCGTGGCTCTATAAAGCCAACTACGATTTACTACAAAATAAGATAGAAAAACAAAATAATTTTGTAGATGATATTAGAGAGTTGAAAAATAATGTTTCTAAAACAAGACAAATAAGAAGATTTTTAAGTTTGTTTGATGAGATTAGTTTAAAACTAAAAGAAAATATTATGCTTTTAGAACAAAGATTGAGTGTTTTAGAAGTAAGAAATTTACAAAAAAATATGGACAAATATTTTGATAATATTTATCTAAAATTTGACAATGTAGAAAAGCTTTTTGAAGCATCGCACCTAGAAAATAAAGCTGAATGTAAAATTTTTAAAGAAAATATCGACAGAAAATCTGAAGATATTTTTCAAGAATTTGAACTCGTCAAAAAAAGTAATAAGAAACAAGAAAAAGTTTTATATGAGATACACTCAAATAAGCTTGAACAACTTAATGAAAAAATGACAAATCTCGTAGAGATAACTCCTCAAAACCAAAGCTTAAATGATGCTCAATATGCAATTTTGATAGATAAACTAGAACAACAACAAATATCTAAAGAAATATTAGATCTTATAAAAGATAAAAAACCTTTAGAAATGAAGAAAGTTATTGAAGATGCTCTTGCTAAAGGAATTATTTCAAATAAAGAGTCTCAAAAAGCAATAGAATCATTAAAAGAACATACTACAGTATGTAAAAATGAAATAATGTTCGATATAGTAGATGTTTTGTCAGATGCTATAAAGTGGATTATAGGTAAAAAAGAGATTAATAGTTTTATAGATAACATAAAGGGTGCTAGAATTTTTATATTTAGTTATAAAAGATACCTAAATATCGTTTTAAATATACTTATAGTAACATCTTTTGGTGCTATACTTGGTGGTTATATTTCTAGTAAATATTTTTCACAAGCTACTGATAAGTCTTTGAAGCATATATTTACACAGACCAAAGACAATGATAAGTCTTTGAAACATATATTTACACAGACTAAAGACAATAATAAATCTTTAAAGCGTATATTTATACAGACTAAAGACAATGTTAAGTCTTTAAAACATATATTTACACAGACTAAAGAAAACAATAAATCTTTAAACTTTCTTAAAAACAATATACAAAAAAAAGTTTCTTATGAGTTAGTAGATAGTTGTAGTATCCCTTTTAAAAAACATAGTGCTATACTTAATGATGAAAAAAAGATTATTGAAAAATGTGAAAAACAAAGTAGCATCATAAAAGCTTATGTTATCGGATATGCAAACAATGTAGCTTTTATAGAGGGTACAAATAAAAATTATGATGATAATTTTGATCTATCTTTAGCAAGGGCAAATGCTATAAAAATATTGCTTTATAAAAAATGTAAATATATAAATATAATTGATGTGGTAAATATAGTTACTGAGAGTGAAGATAGTAAAGATTTTTTAAAAGCTGACATTAGATTTTACAAACAAAAGGAGATGAGTTATGATTGATACTATAAAGTTTAGGTATATTTATTTTTCTTTTTTAATATATATTTCTTATACAGGTTATGAGCATTTAGAACAAACTATACAGACTATAGGAAAAGATAACTTAACCGTGATGTTGTACTTTATACTCTTTTATGCTATGGGTGCTTTTATAAATGCTTTTGCTTATGTTATTTTTGAAATTTTACACCCTTTTTTTAAAGATTTATCTCAAAATTTTTTAAAAAATAAATGTAAATTTTTAAAAAAGAAAGTTTTAGTTAAAACAGAATTTTTTAGAGAATTTATCTTATCTTTTGTTATTATATTGTTCTTTTATAGTTGTATAATGGGTATCTTAGTTTTAATGATTTTAACTGCTATGTATTTTTGTTCAATGGGAAAAAAGGAAAAAAGATTACAGCTAAATAGATCAAGACCTGATAAGTGGAAAAGGTGTCCAGTAAAACCACTAAATCTTACTAAATTTTATCTTAAGAAAACTACTAAACAAGAAAAATTAGAAAAAAAGATAGCTTCTTGGATACAAAAATGTAAAAAGTATTTTTGGACTTGTATAGTTATGGTGAGTGTTGTATCAAGTTTGATTTTTGCTATTTATTTTTGCTATTATAAATAGTTCAAAAAGGGTATTAGTCGCACTAAAACACAAAATGCTTATTATGTAAACCGTATGAAATTTATTTTTTTAGTGTATAATTATTGTTAAAAATAATATCAGACAGTATTTTCTTTATATTATAAAATCAAAAAAGGTAAAAGATGTCACCAACACCATCAAAAGTAGATATTATACAGGCTATATTGACAAACCAATCTCTAACAGACCAAGAAAAAACTCTACTCATAGATGAATTTATAAATGAGATAAAAAGAGAATACCCAGACCTAAAATATCATGCAACAAAATCAGACCTAACAGACTTACAACTAGAGCTAACAAAAGAGATAAAAGAACTAGATTTAAAACTAACAAAAGAGATAGTAGATACAAGAAAAGAGATAAAAGAACTAGATGTAAAATTAACAAAAGAGATAGTAGATACAAGAAAAGAGATAAAAGAACTAGATGTAAAATTAACAAAAGAGATAGTAGATACAAGAAAAGAGATAAAAGAACTAGATGTAAAATTAACAAAAGAGATAAAAGACTTAGATGTAAAACTAACAAAAGAGATAAAAGACTTAGATGTAAAACTAACAAAAGAGATAAAAGACTTAGATGTAAAACTAACAAAAGAGATAGCAACAAGCAAAGCAGATACTATCAAATGGGTAGCAGGTATGCTTTTTGTTCAGGTTATAGCTATTTCAGGGGTTTTCTTTGCAGCATTAAAATTATTTACGCCAGTTTTAAGCCACTAAAAGCACTTAGCTATAAAACTATTCCCTTTTTAATAAGTTTTAAAAATTAATTAGATATGATACTGTCATTATGTAAAAAAGAAACATTAAAAAAGGAAATACAATGGCAGTTACAAGAGAAGAGGTAGCAAAGCTATATGTTGCTACATTTAACAGAGCACCAGATGCTAGTGGATTGGACTACTGGGTAAATACATCTTTTGGTGGTAATCCAACTATAGAACAAATAGCTCAAAGTTTTTTTGACCAAGCAGAAACACAAACACTTTATCCAGCTAATACTAGTAATTCGTCATTTGTTGCTTCTATATATTTAAATACATTTGGAAGAACTGCAGATTCAGATGGTTTAGCTTACTGGATTGGTGAACTTGAAAATGGTATGACAAGATCTGTAATGATAGAAGCTATGAAAAATGGTGCATTGGGTGATGATGCAGTTCTTATAGCAAACAAAGCTCAAGTTGCACTAGCTTATGCTGATGCTGGTCTCGAAGACTCTGACTTCTCTTTAGCTTCTGTTACAACAGATGAAGCAACAGTTACAACAGCATTAAATAGTGTTGAAACTTTAAAAGAGATAGCTGATGTTGCAGCTTATGAAACTGCTCTTACTGCTTACGAGGCTGCTATTGTAACTGCTGAAGCTTCTAAATTAGCAGCACAAGAAGCTGCAAAAACAGTAAGTACAGTAGCTTTATCTAATGCTTCTCTTAGTGCTGCAAATAAAGCAAATACTGATGCACAAGCCGTACTTAATGCTGCAAATGCACTAAAAGAGGCAGCTGCTCAAACAGATGATACATCAGATGATACACTAGCATCTAGTTATGTTTCTATAGCAACATCCTCGTTATCAATAACATCAAGTTATGTGACAACAGCTAAAAGTGCTTTATCTGTAGCACAAGCAGCAGAAGATGCTGCTTCTACTTCTTCAAAACTACTGACTACCTCACTAGACCAACTAACAGGTACAAGTTCTGATGATGTATTTACTGGTTCAAATATGGGTGGAACAGGTGATACTATAAATTTTGGTGATACTATTGCAGGTAGTACAGGTTCAGATACTTTAAAGCTTTATATATCTGATGATACTAACTTAGGTGATTTAACTTTAAATTCTGTTGAAACTGTATGGATTTCAAACCAAGATAATTCTACAGATATAAATGCACAAGAATGGACTGGAACAACATCTATAGAGTTTTACAAACCAACAGTAGCAACAAAAGTAAGTAACTTACAAAATAATGTAACTATAACTATAACAGAACAAGCTACTACAGTAGGTTTAGATGTTGATTTTCTAAGTACAGCTTTTGATGATGGAGCTACACTATCTTTAGTTTTAAACGATACCGATAGTAGTTCTGATGGACTAACAACTGCTGATGGTGTTTTAAAGGTAAATACTATCTCTGACTCATTTGCATCATTGAATATCACATCAAATGGTACTGCAAATGATTTAACACTAGATTTGGATGATGGTGCAGATGTAACTGATACTTTAACAACTATAACAGTTACAGGTTCAGCTGATTTAGCATTGGCAGAAAATAATGATGAACTAGAATCTTTAACTACTGTAATTGCTTCAACTATGACAGGTGGATTAACACTTGACCTCTCTGCTGGTGCACAAAGTGCAGGTACAGCTACTTCTATAACTGTAACTACAGGTAGTGGTGATGATGTAATAACTACAACTGCAAATGGTGACACAGTAACAACTGGTGCAGGTGATGATGTGGTAGTTGGTGGTGCAGGTAATGATGTTATAAGTACAGGGACAGGTAATGACACGATAACTACAGGAGCTGGTGGTTCTGATGATATAGATGCTGGTGATGGAAATGATACTATCATAGTAGATAATAATGTTACAAGCAATGATGATATAGATGCAGGAGTAGGAACAGATACTGTTTCGTTAAACTCAGCTGGATTTGTTGCTGTTGCTGCAGATAGTACACTACTAGCTTCTCTAAAAAACTTTGAAAAAGTGATGATAAATAACTCTTATGATGATAGTGGAGATGATAATACAACAGATATATCTAAATATGGTGTTAATTATTTAACATTAGCTGTTGATGCTGCTGCTTCACAAACTGTTAGTGGGTTTACAAGTGGTGCAACTGTTGAATCTACTATAGATGGAAATATGGCAAATGGCTTAACTATTGCTATAACAAATGCAACTGACCTAGATAATGATTCAGATACTTTAAACTTAGTTGGAAATGCTGACTTAGAAGTTGGTGATACACATGACCTTATATATGAGATAACTGGTATTGAAGTTGTGACAATAACAACACAAGATAGTACATCTACAGGAGAGGTAACAGGGGTACTTCCAACTGCAGCAGATGGTTATACTCTAAATCTTGATGGAAATACTACCGATGGTGATGCAAGACTTGAAACTTTAAATATTGTTGGTGCTTATTCACTTAACTATACAGGTACAGATAGCTCTGATAGACTAACAACTATAAATGCTTCAACTTCAACTGGTAATATAGTGATAAATGTATCTGCAAATGACACAAAAGCACTAACTATAACTACAAACACAGGTGCAGATGATATTACTGCTTCAGATAATGGAGATACTATCTCTACTGGTGCAGGTGATGATAAAGTAACAGGTGGAACAGGTAATGATACTATAGATGGTGGTTTAGGTGATGATGACATAGATGCTGGTGCAGGTAACGATACAGTTATAATAGATACTCTTACTAACACAGAAGATGATGATGCAGATGGTGATGCTGGAAGTGATACTTTAAAGATATACGATGCAGTTGTAAGTACAGCAGGTATCAGTGCAAATACTATAGATTTATCTGATTTTGATGCAACTAAACTTTCTAATACAGATGTTTTTGACCTTTATTCAACATTTGAAAATATTGATGCTTCTTTAGTTACAGCAACTACTAAGTCATTAAAAATGGTTGGTGAAGATGGTGTTGATAATACTTTTATTGGTGGTGCAGCTGCTGATACTTATACAACAGGTACTGGAAATGATGTTATAGAGATACGATCTGGTTTTAGTGTAGATGGGAAAGAGGATTATATAACAGATTTTACTGCTGGAACCGATAAACTTATACTTTCTGGTAGTCACGGTAGTAGTAATATTAACTTAGAATCTTTAACAACAAATGATAATGGTGATTCTGATAATAATACTTTCCAATATACTGATTTAGGTAATGTTGATTTAATATTGCATTTTGATTCTAATGATTTAACTGATAGTATTCAACTTGGTAGAACTTATACTGAGCATCTAAATGACGATAACAATACTGCTGTAACAAGAATAGAATATTTTACTACTACTGGTACAACTGTAACTGCTGGTGACTTTGTTGATTATATCCAAGCTGGAAGTACGACACAAACATTTAAACTTGGTGCAGGTGCAGATGTATTTTTAGTAGGTGCTTCTGATAGTATAGATGGAAAAGAAGATACTGTAACTGATTTAGTTGCTGCTTCAGATAAAATCATATTGACTGGTAGCCATAGTAGTAATGATATTGATCTATCAGCTTTAACTGTTTCTGCTGACTTAGGTGGTGGAATATATGAATACTCAGATATGGGTATAACAGATATTAAATTAAATGTTAATGCTACTGATTTGCAAGATACAGTTCAGTTAGGAACTACTACAGCAGTATTTACATCAACTGGAGATATAACTGCAGGTGATTTTGCTGATGTTGTACAAAGTGGTTCAGGTGTGCAAACTATAGATCTTGGTGATGGAGATGATATACTTTACTATAATTCAGCATCTTCAGATGCTTCAGGAGTTGGAGAATCTATAGATGGTGGAGCAAATGCAGATACTATAGTTGTAGCTGGTGGTACAACAGCAGTGAATTTTAGTGATGATACTATAACTGGTTTTGAAGTGCTTGAATTGAAAAAAGATTATGAAGGTAATAATGATAATAAAAATCAAAGTGTTACATTAACTGTTGCTCAGTTAGGTGCATTGCAAGTAAATACTGACAACTCAAATGATACAGGGGATAAGATAACATTAAGTGATGCCTTAACTGCTAATGCTTTAGACTCTACAGTTATAAATGGTGATTTAAAATTAGTATTAGCTAATGCTAATAATACTTTGACATTACATAATAATACACTAACAAGTGGTGCAAATGATTTATATATAGATGGTAGTACATTAACTGGTACAAATGCATTGACATTTGATGGTAATGCAGAGGTAGAAGCAACTTTATATATTACAAGTGGTGCAGGAGATGATGTAATTACAGGTGGTCAAAATGCTGATAGAATCACCTTAGGTTCAGGTGCAGATGAGATTAACTATACTGCAGCTGCTGAATTTGGTGATACTATTACCGACTTTAGTTTATCTGCTGATATGTTTGACTTAGATGAAGCTGTTACTGCTGCTGGATATACAGAGATAGTATCTAGTTCAGCTGTTGATACTGGACTTCATGGTGTTATAATAGCCGATTATAATATAGCTACAGCTGCAAGTGATATGACTGCTACTGAACTATATGATGCTATTATAAGTTCTAATGCTAATTTAGGAGCAAGTGAAAAGGCTTACTTTCTAGTATCTGCAAATGCAACAAGTAGTGCTGATGCTTTCCTTTTCCATGCAACAGTAAATGGAGGAGCAAATGGATTTTCTGCAATAAATTTAGTTGCTACATTAAATGGTATCACAGACTTAACAGCTTCTACAGCTGGTACATTTGATGGTTTTGCATAGGGATAGTTTTATCTATTAATACCTGCAATTTTTAGATATGATACATAAATTATCTGTAATTTTATCATTCATGATGGTTTTTGTATCAATCTTTAGTTTTATTTATTTTTCAAAATTAAATAAGATAAAATAAAAAAGGGTGTCAGTCGCCACCTTAAAACACAATTAAAAAAAAGGGTGTCAGTCGCCACCTTAAAAACCTCTGAAATAATCAGAAATAATTAAATATTTATAAAGAAATTCATCTAATAATATTATTTTAACAATAAAGCCGATAATGCTACTTTAGTAGTATGG
>Ga0256837_1002316_pt1 | contig 11936 bp, 10 predicted proteins | sample 4562384metaG_FD_185976 | JGI IMG/M metagenome (GOLD analysis project Ga0256837, IMG submission 185976) | Hydrothermal vent microbial communities from Guaymas Basin, Mexico - 4561-384 | ecosystem: Environmental > Aquatic > Marine > Hydrothermal vents | place: Mexico: Guaymas Basin | collected... | reverse complement strand
CCTTCCATATTACTAGAGTATGGATCGCATAAGTGTGCTTTTTTAGTAGTACTTTCATTGAAATCTTTCTCACTAACATACTCAAATTTAGTAGGTAGTACTTTTTTGAATATCTCAGCTCTTGTTAATCCTGGGTACTTTATATCATCTTTATGTATTAATCTCTCTAGTACGTCTTGGTTCTCCCTACTAGCAGGTATTTTTAGTACTAATCGCATATCATCTATATCGCCGCCATACTGTATACTGTCAAATGCTTGGTCTAGACTAAACCCTTCTAGTAAATACTTAATTGACTCTTGATACTCAGTACTTAAGTGACTTAACTTACTTATACCCTTACTAGATATTACTTTTAACCTAGCTACAAATTTATCAATAGGTATTATTACTATATCACCTGCAGGTTCCCTTTGCTGCGGTAATGCGTATGCTACATCCTCACTACTAGCCAGTGCATCAGCTTCGGTGGCATATAGGGTATCATCTATTTTGACATTATACTCTGAATACGCATACCATTTACTTTCATACATTCTCGCTGTCATTGACGGATTCTGTGCTATATATGTTACAGCACTTAGTACATAACTAGGTACATCTACTCTATCTGAATAGTACTGTTTTTTACCCTCACGCACTATTGGTATAGTATAACTGCTAGCAAGCACACTATATGTGATATCTCTCATATCACTACCATCCCCTACGAAGTCATATGCCTTTAACGATGTACTCCAACTATCTATATCAGTACTACTGGTCCTATTATCTATACCTTCTATGAATATACCATCATATATTCTATGTATGTATGGGCTTTTATATGTGTACTGGTCTTGCATAGTAGTTACTTTTATAGCGTCTACTCCTATAGTTTTTACTACTCTATCTGTACTAGTACTACCATCTTCATATATGGTTTGTGCATCTACAGATACATCAGTCCCTCTATACGGGCACCCTACCCTCAACATAACAACATCATCACTAGTTGTATCTAGGGAGTCTAGCCACAATATAGTTTGATCTATATAGTATAATGCTTTAGTAAGTTCATCCTCATCATAGCCTTTATTATTAGTAGCCCATATAGGTTCGAATGATAGGTCCTCATGACCACTTTCTATACAACCCATGATCTTATCCTTTTATCTAAGTCTATACTATATACTTCTATTAATTCATCCATCATAGTTAAGTATAGTTCTATTATTCTACCTTTCTCATCACTGTCGACTAGCTTTTCTAATTTACTTATATACTCAGCCCATATATACTGATACATACTGTCCGGATCATTGCCTTCGTTTATAGCGTTTACTATCTTTGGCCCTACTACTACATAGTACTTAACCATCTTCCTACCTTCTTCAGTAGTCATTATCTCAGTATCTCTATACGATTTTAGTTTGTCTAGTAGATTATTACCACATTTAGTGCCTAGCATATCCACTGTAGCTGTACATATGAACGAGCCGAACACATCTGTGAATGAATCAACTATTTTATATAGAGCTCTTTGTATAGTGCATCCACCTATCTCTATTTTACTTAATGCATTACTTACTTTATACACTAGTTTATCTACTAGACACATTTTCGTAGCACCATTATATACAGTATTTACGTAACTAGCTATAGGCACACCTGTATCAACTCCGGTGTCACTAGTGTAGCTTTCCCAGCCATCTCGTCGAGTAGTTCCATTAGCATCAGCTTCTTCTTGAGTTACTCCGTAGTACAGGTCATAGTAACCTGGACTAATTTGTAAGCCATTCTCTAAGTTACCTATGAAGTTATCATAGTAACTCTTTTCGAAGTCATATGCGAAGGGTATACCTACTTCTCCTGCCATGGCTAATCTTTCATAGTGCCGTTAGCGTTAATATCTAATACTACGTCATCACCTAGTATCTCTTGCATTAAGTTAACTCTATTTTTAGCCTCATACTCACTCTCAGGTATTTTAGCATTCTGCATTAGTGCAGTTCTTTGGTCCATAGTTTTTAACACATCTTTGTAGTTAATTACATCATATCCTCTAATTTGCTTATCAATAGCACCTTTATCTGGAGTATTAACTAATGTTACATTTTCACTAACTGTAGTATCAAACACTGCCTGTACGTAATAATCTGGATTAGTAACTACTTCACCAGCATTATCTATATAATCTCCAGCTTCATTAGTTATATACGGTACAGATTGATATTCTTTATAGTAATTACCATTAGCTAATCCTTTAACTACTTGTATATTTGGTACTACACCATATTGTTTAGTTAGTGTAGCTCTTTTAATCTGAGCATCTAACTTATCTATAACTAGTTTCTCATCTAGTAGTGCCATTTCTTTATCTTTAGCTACTACAGCTTTAGCAGCTAATTGTGAATTACTCTCTGCCTGTTTTAAATCTTCTTTAGCTTTATTGTAGGCTGCAGCTACTGAGTAACTTTCATATAGTAACCTAGCGTTAGTAGTCATCAGCTCCATCGCTTGACTCATTGCTTGATTATTAATCTGAGCATAGCTATCTTTTAGGAAGTTAGCCATAGCGCCAGCCTTTTGACTTTGATCTAAGTCTACTGCTGTATCTAAGTAGTCACTATACTTATCTACCACTTCCATGAATGGGCTATTAGTATCACTAACTATACTAGCCAGTAACTCACCAACTAACTCTTTATATTCTGTCTTACCTATTGTTTGTTTTATATCTATTTGTTGAACCATTGTTATTCCTTATTTCGTATTATAGCTTACTTATACTTAGAAGTATCTATTATCATTACAGTGAATTCAGTATCATCTAACATTACAGGTGATGTAAACTTAGGTAATGTAGGTAACCCTAGCTTACCACCTTTAATGTCCAGATTACTTAATCCTAACTCATTAACCAAACCTATTACTGCTATAGATAAATTGTCTATAACTTTACCTAAGTTAAGTTTTAACACACCACTTACAGCACCAACTAAACCACCTATTAACCCTACATAGGATTTACCTAAGTAGGTGGTCATATCATACCCTCCACCGTTATCGCCAGTGAACTGTGTAATTATAGTAGAATTAACATGCTTTATAGTATGCCTATACGAACCCCATGTCTCAACAATTCTACCATAATACTTACGTTTTATACACTTATGCCCACAACAAGCATGTTTTATACAACGGTTCCAGTAAGAAGTATTGGATTTAGTAGCACCTCCATAACCATGTGTAACTACATAGTACGCTAAATTATCTGTACTAGTAACTGTTGATGACGTTTCAGTATAAGCAGTAGGTACAACATTATTAAATATATCATCCCCAGATGGACCTGTACATAATACTACATCTTCTAGTGCTAGTGCTTTAGTACTGCTAGTGAATGCTACATCACTATTTGTATTATATATGGCTATATCAGTGTTACGGACATCTTCTTGCACTATATTAGTGAATACTATCATTTGAGGATAAGAATCACCTATATCTTTAACGAGTACGTGCACTAAGTAGACATTAGCATATTCAGTTGAATCGACTTTCAGTATATCAGTGATGGTAAATTCCCCTGCACCATTTGGCTTTATGAATGGCATAAACTCTTTTATATCTAAATCAGTACTATATGTATAAGTAAGTATGGTGCCTACTTTTAGTTCAGCAGCTGTCTTTACAGCACCTTCACCAGTATATACTATAGGCTGTGGATCTTCTTCATATCCTATTATATCGTATATACCTCTATAGACTAATTTACCATAATCACTGTGTATAAGTAATTTACTATCACTATCTTTTACTATCGCTCCATATTTCATCAACTCTCCTTTGCAGTAATTATATAGTTATACTCACTATCTATTACTTCTTGTGCTTCAGGCTCTTCTACTTTACCATCTACTAGTAAGTTATGTAATGACCGTGTATACACCGAGCCTAATACATCCTTAGTAATATTAAATATGTCATTATCATGTGGCATAAGTTTGAACAGCTCTACTAATTCGTTGTACTCAACTGTAAATTCATCATAGCTCAATACATTGAGTATACTTACATTATCTACTGTATCATACAAGTTACATGTAGTGTACACCATAGTTTTGTAATACGCTAGTGAAGCTATATCAGTACGGATGTTTCTAGGCAATGAATATGATACTTCGTCACCAGAATAGTACTCTGAAGGAGGTATAGCTGCACTATACACTAGATCATTAAATCCTGTAGTATCAACTATGTCCTCAATAATTGAAATTTCATCTAAATGGTCAACATTACTATCATCTGATGAGCCTCTAGTACTACTGAAACTGATATCTTTATGTAGTACATCATACACTAAATTATTATTCTCATCAGGGTATGTTGGCTTATCTACATCTCGCCAAGCTTTAGTATCTACATTCCTATACATTTCCAACATTGCTGATAGTGTAGCCGTTAAGTTACCTACCACAAATGTAGAATGCTGTGCATGATACTTTGCGTATAGTAATTGAGTTTCAATAGTAATTAAGTAATATACTGTATAAGCTATCTCATTATAGTCTATTTCCATATCCAGTAGTTCTGTTGGTGATGGTATCCATTCATCTACTGAATTATCTCCTACATACCCATCAACAACTGTATCATTAGCAGAAAATTCATTATTATGCTTAGCACACTCTACATCAATGGCTATATGTACCATAGTATTAACTATTTTATTCATACTCTGCGAGTACCATATACAATCTCTGAAATTTTGGTCATACTCAAGTGTATTACGGGCTATAGTAGGAGGGGTGTATATGCCTACATCAAAGAATGAGTCCTTCCCATAATCTAAGTCAACTGCTTTAGTTGATGTAGTAGCTACTACATCATCGCCGACTCGAAATACAGGTGTGATATTAAACCACATTATATACTTCTGTGTACTCACTAACGAATTGTTGACATACTTAAGCACACTAGTGCCTTTCATATGCTTAGTTTCATTACTTGGAAGTACATATACTATACTACTATCAGGTAGATCTGAATCATCCATACCAAATACTATAGATACGTCAGTACCACTAGTGACGTCATCTAATAGCTTATTGAGTTCTATAAATACTTCAGGTAGTAATGGCTTATATGATGTACAGTTACCTCCGTTCAAGTTAGTTACCTGCATAAGTGTAAACTCTCTACCTGTGCCTACAGTGTGTCTCAATAGCACACTTTGCTTATTCATGTACGGAAGATAATCGTCAGAACTACCTTCTATCAGTACATTAGTATCACCGAATTTTACTGTTAAATCATTGTACATTAGCGGATATACATAACCACGTTCATCATCACGTAGCATATCACCGTACCGTAGTTGACGTATGTCATCACCTATACGAAGTCCATGAGATACGTCATGTGTGTTTAGATGTACATCTACATACTTATGGTTTTTTTGTGTGCCGTGGTACTCTACTTCATAATCGTAAGATGTAGTAACTATACAAGGACCAGGTATAGTGAATACTCCATCAGCATCACACCGTACAAATAATTTTCTATCATAATAATACCTTAAATGCTCACCTTCTACATCTAGGTCGTCTATTGATGGATCGCCATCTACATCTTTCACCACATAGAATGTAGTCCATACTTTACCAGATTCATCAGGTATAGGATATGCAGCATCAATATAATTAGGGTGTCTAGTATAAATCATGACGTAAGCTCTCGTATAGCAAGTAATATAGCTTTCTGATAATTATACTCTGCTACTTCTGAGGCAACACCATCAGACATAGTATTATAATCCTTGGCTTGTAGTATTTTTAACTTATTATCTGAGGCAACTATAGGTAGTAGCGTGTCATTATACTTAGCGTAATCTGTATACACTCTTTCTAGTAATTCAGTCGTCTTAGCTTTTAAGTCCGTATTTACTATAGTACCTGCAGGCCTACTAACTGCGGATGAATCGTGCTGTATCCGAATGAAATTACCTTCATCTATTGTATATGAGGGCCTTACTTGTCTATTGACTGTACTACGCACTCTAGTAGGTATAATAACTACATGTAAATTAGATAGTGTAGGATATAAATTGGATACGTCTATAGTAACTTCACCATTAGTAGGTAATTGTCCTGACGCAACTATAAATACATTGCCGCAAGCAGCATTAATATCATCTACTTTTAATCCATATTCCATTATAACTCTCCTATCTGTACTCTAAGTGTACCATTTTCATCATACACACGTAATCCTTTACTATCAATTATAGTACCCCCATTAGCTTTTACATGGTCCTCATCAGAAGCTGGTGCTTGTAACTTACTACAATCTATGTATCCACTTAGGTGCACATCAGCTGCTATATCTATAGTATCACTCTCTGTATTTACAGTAAATATAGGTGAAGTTATAGCATTACCATCACTAACCATAAATTTATCAGCGTGTACAGTAAACTCACTACTCCCCACTAATCCTGTAGTATACTCCCACCCTACTATAGTATCATTTTCGACAGCTAAGCTCTTAGCTCCAGCTACAGTATTACCTGCTTGGAAATTAGCAAACTCACTGTTTGTTATAGGCTCCCATTCAGTGCCTAGATATACTTCATATGTACCATTATTATCTCTATAGTTACCAGTTACAGGATCACCACTTATATACTCTATAAACTGTCCTGCCATAGCGTACTCATTACTCACTTGTGATACTTTTAGTTTTTTAATTACTGCAGTTGACTTCCACTCAGTACCATCAAATTGTAGCATATCATTATTTAATGGGTCTGTAGTATCTTCTACTATCCATAAATCTCCTACCACAGCATTACTCTTATCATCGCTATTATAGTATATAGATGCCTTACTACTTGCAAGCAATCCTGCGTCTATAGCCTTAGTGTACGCTAGTGTAGTAGCCTCGTCCTCTACCCAAGTATCATCAGCACTGTTATATACAGTAATCTTATTTGTGCTAGTATTTCTCCACACATCTCCATGATGTTTATTATTATCACCACTGTCCCATGTAGGCTCTGTGCTTTGTGCATAGTACTCAGTTACGGTATCTATCTTATCTATAACTATAGTTGAGAATGTGTTTAAATCTTCACCTACAGTAGCTATAGCCAGTTCTTTATTACTTAAGTCAGTATTAATTAATTCTACTTGAGCCTGTGCGTAACTATCATCAGTACTAACCTGTATCCAATGATCTATTGAATACGTACTACCTGCTAATTTAGCTGTAGTAGCCCTCCATAGCTCATTTCTACCATCTATGTTTCTAGACCATAGGTCACCTATATCATACTCCGAATCACTAGTTGGTGTATTTATGAACACTCTACGTTTACCATCAGCAGTGTCTTTAGCTACTGAAGCATCATGTAGTGCTTTAGCCACTGCTGTATCAGTAACTACACTCCAGCCATACACATCATTTACTTTTGCGAATCTATATGCAGTACCGTCATCTAGGTTGTAAAATAAATCACCAGTATGCTCATACTCAGTATCAGAAGTTACCCAATCACTCCATGGTAAGTTATCCTGTGACGGAACGTAGGTATCATACCACGATACTATGACACCATCTATCCTATTCTGTAGTGTTTTTATAAGCTCATCTACCTCAGTAGTTTTAGCTTCAACCTCAGCTTCTAACGTGTTAGTATGTTCTACTGCTGCAGTAGCTTTAGTAGCAATTACATTTATCTCATCTGATATATCAGCCATACTACTGGCAACTGCTACACTTCTATTACTAATTTCTTGCATAGTAGCAGTAACTACACCATCTTCATCTCTAATAGCATAGCTACTGAAATCCATAGCCATTACTTTAGCCTCTAAGGCCTCATTACTTAGTGCAGCAGCTTGTATATCTATTAACTGCTGTAATTCATTAGTTTTGTTATATATAGTAGTTTCTAGTAGTGTAAGTTCTTGGTTACTAGCTTTTTCCAGTAAGTCAGCTCTCAGCTTGTCTATATCTGCAAATAGCCCTTCTGTTATACTAGCAGGTACTTCATAATCTAATGTGTGAGCAGAGTGTAGCGGTGTAAGTATATAACTATCAACCACATTAACTTCAGCCCTACTGTCAGAAGTGATTTCTAATCTATCAACAGAATTCCTACCTATATCAACTATATCACTAGTAACTAAGTTAATCCTATTTACTACTTCAACTTCCATACTATACTCTTACTGCTAATTTACCACGAGCTATTCTCATCTCTCGTTTAGGTGAGGAACCACCTTCAATTAATGTAATAGTATATCTATAATTATACTCAGTAGCGAACGGATCATCTACTAGTATACTCTCAGTTTGACTATCTGGTTTACATGGCAGACTTTGTATAGCACTGGCTGAGTCTAAGTATATATCCACATTACCATTTGCTACATCTTCCCCTCTACTACCAGCTAGCCCAGTAACTACTGCTACCGGATTTGATACATCAGTAACTTTATATACTTTAACTTCCCAAGTCCATCCTGTTAAGTCTCTAGTAGTTATACCATCATCATGTGGTACTCTGAACATTGCTAAATAGTCTGAGCCCTTTTCTATTATTAATTTCTTCTCTGCAGCTGTCATATTAGTCCTTATTTTAATGTAGAAGGTATCTTAGTCATTCTGATTTGCTCTAATTGGATAGCCTGAGCGAAAGCAGACTGCATACCTGCTATATAAGCATTAGCGTAATCAGTACCCGTTATTCTTTTCTCTTTATATTGTTTTTCTAGATGAAGATTTAATGTATGCATTAGTGAGTCTAGTGTACCAGTCCCTACTATTTTATTGTCTTCTATCTTAGCATTAGTTATTGTTTGAATGTTCATTGTGTATCCTTATAGGATAGATTATACCAGAACCTTACTTAATTATAAATAAGGCTCTATATAACCTAAAAGGACTTAGATGATCCCTCGCTCTTTTAGTTCTGACTCTGTAAGGTCAGGAAGTATCTCAACATTATATGCTGGGACACTGATTGTATCATGAACGATACCCTTTGGAGTATTTCTACTCTTAGTTGCACTCATTCTTTTAGACTTGATATGTCTAATTATAGAGATTGGAATTAGTCTCTCTTCTTTGAATACTACTGCTCTTTTAATGAACCCAGTCTGCCCACTACCAACACTAAAGAACTCTGCTTGTAACTCTTGTTTACTTGGCTCTAATGGGGTAACTATACATCTTTTAAGTAAGTTAGCTGCTCTTCTAGATGCTGCTTTACTTTTAGCAGGTTTCTTTACTGTCTCATCAACTACTGGCTTCTCATATGAGTCTGCCTTAGCTGCGATAGCTTTTTCTTCCTTAGCTTCATTAACTAGCTCTGTCAAATCTGCTGTACTTATATTCTTTTTAAACTCTAGGCCTAAAGTTTCTGCTTCTTGAAATAGTTTTTCTCTATCAGTCATGTGATTTCCTTATTTATCTTATTTATTTTCAAGTCTAGGTGATACCGACTTGTTGGTTAGAGGAGCTAGCACGAAGGCCACTCCTCTGGTATTAACTTACTCAGTCGCAAGTACTAGGTTTCCCTAGTATTTAGATGCGATGTTATAAGCAACAATCCATTCTGGTCTCTCAATAAGAACACCATTCCAGAACTCAATAGAAGTGAACCCAGTTTTCCCATAAGGATCTTGAGAACTAACATTTTGATCAGGAGTTTTAGTCTTAGTCTTGAATTTACCAGCTGTACCAGCACCCATTTCGAATCCGATGTGTGTAAACGATTCAGAACCGATTACTAAACAAGGGTAAACATCATAATGATCAGTACCACCAACATCTGTTGCTCTGAATGAAGCATCAGTAGCTTCTGCACCAGCACCAGCTCTTTTAACCATCTTAGGAGCTACAACGATTCTAAATGGACCAACTTTACCGATCTCACCGTGAATTGTCTTAACAAACTTAGCGTTTCCAGACGCACCTTGGTATTGCTCAATAGGGATAAACGCATCATCTACACCATTTAATGCTTTGATTGACATGAAGTCCATCTTAACATCTGGAGAGATAAACATGTATCTAGCAGCAGCAACTGTTTTTGTATCTACCATAGTAGAACCTGTGATAATTTTAGTATCTCTTGGACACTTGTTATTATCTAACTCTGTATCAATTCTGATTAAGTCTCTTAATGTTGGAACCGAAGTTTCATCAATAGTTGCTAATTCATCAGTATTTGCGTCAGAAGTATCTTCATCTAAACCTGTTGTACCTGCATAGTAAACTACACCAGCACCATTAACTAACTCAATAGCTAAAACATCTTCATTAACTCTGTTAGCACCTCTTGCTGCTTCAGTTGTTAAGTGTTGCTTTAATTGAGCATCAGTATCAAAGTTCATTGAGTCTTTAGTCCATTCGTAGAAGAAACCTCTATTTACGATCTTAGCTCTAACTTCTTTTCTTGTGAAACCAACTCTGTTCACTCTACCACCAGTTTCAGAAAGCTCTGGTAATGCACCTTCGATAGCACCAATATCTCTACTAGAACCATATAAGTTACCATTAGCAATTACTGCTCCATCTGTACCTAAACCTTGTGAATTAATATTCTCGTCATCAATTAACGGAACATATCTATGCTTAACAATTTCTTTACCGAAATGCTTAGGCATTCCAACTGTACTTGACATTTGAGAAAAGATCATCTCATCTTTAATATCAATTATCGCTTTCTTATCATAGAACTCTTGTCTTATCTGTGGTTGATTACCACCATCAACTGAACTAGCTGATCCATCTACACCATAAATTTGGCTCATGTAATTTCCTTATTATTTTAGTTGTTTATCCATAAACGCTGAGAATTCTTCATCAGTCATTGCATCAGTGTCTAAGTAGTCTACAACATCTTGTTTGCCACTTCTGTTCTTTGTAGGAGCAGCAGCCTTTTTCTTACTAGCAGCCTTTGCAGCAGCATCACGTTTAACCTTCTCAGCCTTTGCAGCTTCAAGAGCTATTTTATCACTTTCTGCCTTAAGCTTAGCTTCATGGGCTTGTTGTTGTGCCTGCATTTTCTGTGCTTCTTGAGCTTGTAATTGTCCATAATAAATACTACCTGCTTCCATGTAATATTCTATGTCTGACTTACGAGCTCCGTCCAGAACTTTTCTCTTCATAGCTATAGGAGAAACATTATCATACACACCTGATTTAATATCAGCATGTAAACCAGCAATCATGTCTGGGTTTTCCACTAATTTACTACGCGATCTATCGTCCCATTGATTATCTACAACATGCTTTGTTATCTGATACTCTTGGTCCATAGATATAGTTGATACTACATCTTCAATCGCAAGTTCAGTTTCATTCATACCATAGTTATTAGGCTTATAGTCAACTTTGTCTTCTGCGTCTAAATCGAGGGTAGAAACACCTGTTCTCTCTAGCACAGTAGCAATAGCAGCTTTATCACCTTTTAGTACATCAATCATTGTATTTATATCGTCATGGCCTAATTCAGCTTCTTTTAGGGCACTTATAGTCTTTCTCCAAGGAGCAATCTCTTGCATCTTCTTAGTATAGTCTATAGCTTTTGGTGCCATTTGAAGCAATTCTTCTGTAGTAAACTCAAAGTCTACTCCATTAGCCTTAACTTTATACGCAGTTGGTTGTACATCATCTTTAGTTTCTGCAGGTCCTTCTTCTGGATCACTAGAATTATCATCTGTCGAATCATCAGGCTTTGCCTCACCTTCATCATCAGCAGCTGGTTCTACTTCATCATCGTTAGTACCTTCTTCTACTTCAGCAATATCATCGGAGTCCGGATTTGGGTATTCCAAGTCATCACTAGCTTCAGCATTATCTACAGTAACATCTTCTTCACCTTCATCAGGTGTAACTTCTTCATTGTCATTAGTAACTACTACGTCCTCTTCTGGAAC
>Ga0256837_1002313_pt1 | contig 11953 bp, 8 predicted proteins | sample 4562384metaG_FD_185976 | JGI IMG/M metagenome (GOLD analysis project Ga0256837, IMG submission 185976) | Hydrothermal vent microbial communities from Guaymas Basin, Mexico - 4561-384 | ecosystem: Environmental > Aquatic > Marine > Hydrothermal vents | place: Mexico: Guaymas Basin | collected... | reverse complement strand
GCTAATACCGCAAATAAAAGAGAATCTCCGGAGAGGGTTTCACAAAGTCTATTTTCACAAAGGAATTGTGCTTTTTAGTATGGGGTTGTTTAAAAAAGTGGTTTTGGCGGACTCGCTTGCAAATATAACGGCTGATGGCTGGGCAGGGCTTTTTGCTTACACTTTTAAAATATATTTTGATTTTAGCGGTTATACCGATATGGCTCTGGGTTTGGGACTTTTGTTTGGGGTGCGACTGCCTATAAATTTTAACTCGCCTTACAAAAGTGTCAATATCGTCGAGTTTTGGCGTCGTTGGCACATAACACTTTCTCATTTTTTACGTGATTATATTTATATACCGCTTGGGGGGAACAGGGCGGGAAAGCTAACCATGCTGCGAAATCTTTTTCTAACGATGCTTTTAGGCGGTGCCTGGCATGGAGTAGGGTGGAATTTTGTTATTTGGGGTGCTTTGCATGGTGCTTTGTTGGCTTTTGTGCACAGTTTTAAGTGGAAGTTGCCTAAGTATCTTGCCATTTGCATCACTTTTTTGAGTGTGAGTCTGTTATGGGTCTTTTTTAAGAGTGAGAATTTTTCTGCTGCTATGGATGCCTATGGGATGCTTTTTCGTTTTGATACATTTGGTGCGGCAGCGGGGAGTGAGATGTTTTTGCTTGGTTTGTCTTGGTTTATTGTCTGGTTCTTACCAAACTCTCATGCTTTTGTACGTTATGAAGAAGGCACTGCAGAGTTGCGTTTGTATCATGCTGCCGTGGCGGGAGTGATGTTCTTTGTCGCCTTAAAAGTTTTAGCTGTTTCACCGGCACGTACTTTTGTCTATTTTAATTTTTAGGAATTTTTTTGAAATTTTTTGCTGTTTTTGTATTTTCTGTCGTGTTTTGTTTTTTTGTTTGGCTGGGGCTTGTACTTAGACAAGCAGGGCATCCTACAAAAATGTCACAATGGATTTTTGATGCCTATATAAAAAAAGAACAGATTGCAAAGCAGATACACGGCAAAAAAATAGTACTTGTGGGTGGATCAAACGTTTTGTTTGGCGTTGATAGTAAACTTTTAAGCAAAGCATTTGGTTTGAGTGTGCTCAATGACGGGGTCAATGCCGGTATAGAGCTGCCCTGTATATTGTACGAAGCGAAGAAGGTTATACGAAAAGGTGATATTGTTATAATGTCTTTAGAGTATCCTATGTACTCTTATGAGGGAAAACCTGGTGTGCAGATGATAGACTACGTTCTTTCACGAGAGCCATCTTGCCTGAGGCAGCTTACATGGAAAGAGGTGTTTTATATAGTATGGCATGTCGATTTTAAGCGAATCTTAGCAGGCTATTTTGATCTCAGTCAAGGGTCGGTGACAAAAGGGGTGTATGGAGCACAGCATATAGATGTCTATGGTGATCAAACAGAGACAGCTTTGGCGTACAGGTCAAAGGCATTGTATAAAGAAGTGCTTGCGTATACTACGAAACCTGAAAAATATGGGGCAAGTTTTGACGGGCATGCTCTTGGGTGGAAGTATTTAGCAGAGTTTGTGCAGTGGTGCAGAAAGAGGGATGTGCAGGTAGTATTTATGCCGAGTACATTAATGCGTCATGCGAGTTACTTCAAAAATCCTAAAGAGCATTGGTTTTACACGCACATAGCAGATGAAGTCAGAAAAAGAGGCTGGGTTTTTGTGGGGAAGCCTTATGATTACATGTACCCTCAGGAAATGTACTTTAATACAAATTTTCACCTTATAGACAAAGCCCGTAAAATACGGACTTTGCAAATGGTGAAAGATTTACAGGCGTATGGTTTTATGCAAAAGTAATTGTTGTGCTGTCCAATCCTTGCATATTTATAACGCCTTGAAGTTCTACTAAAATGTCTGTGCCATTTACAAAAGTAGCAGTGGCACTGAGACCTTCTACAATATAGGTATTGTCGTTGTAGAAGAACCATTATACAATGGCATTTATACTGCCGTCTCCTGCTGTAACTATATCGGCTGCTACTGAGAGTGAAGTTGCAGCATTTAAGTCGCTAGGGCTTGTTGCTATAGTTTCAGAGCCTTGGTCTTCCAAAATAAGAGTATCTTGAATTTCTGTTGTTGCCATGTCTATATTCTCCTAATCCAAATAATTTTCTATTTTTTTGGCGATGTTGCGCCAATCATGTTCTATAATCCAACGCTGTTGCAGTTGTAGTTTTGAAGTTCTAAAAACTTCATCGCGCATAAGTTTTTCTATAGATGTTGCCATCTCTTGAGGCGTAAATCCCTGCGTAAAAAAAACAACATCTTGCACATCGTTAAAGATAGACTGCGGTGTGCATAGAACCGGCTTTAAGGTTGAGAGCGCATATCTGACGGCTGCACTTGAGGACTCATTTGTTTTTCTATAGGGTAAAACCAGTATATCAGCACTGTCTAAAAGTTTGAAACTCTCATCATCACTTAAAAAGTCAGTCATAAATTCTATGTTGTCAGTGAGTTTTAATGCTTTGACTTTGTCTTGGCAGAGCGTATAATAGTTTTGTGAATCGGGTACCGGATAGAGTGCATTAACAAGGGAAAGTTTTGCATGAGGATAGGATTTTACTACAATAGAAAATGCTTCTATGAGTTCTAAGATGCCTTTGTGAGGGAGAAGAAAACCGTAAGAAGCGATGGTAAAAGTATGGGATTTGTTTACAGGCGGATTCGTTTCTCTTTGTTTTATGCCGTGAGGAAGGAGATCTATATTTGTGCATCCTATATTTTTGAGTCGATTTAAGTCATCTATGTTGTGTACAAGCAGATGATTTGCTTTTTGGAGGCTCTCTTTTATATCACCAAGAGATGCTTCTAAGCCTTTAATGGTTACATCTGCTACGCTGTGAAAAATGAGTGTGGTTTTTACATTGTTTGCATGAAATTTTTCCAAGAGTGTTTGTAGGTTTTGCATAGAGAAAAAACCGAAATTGAAGTTTATAACTACATGATCTGGGTCTGTTTGCATTATATTTTCATATAAGTATGTATTGTCGGCATCAAATCTGTTGTTCCAGCAGCGTGTTAGTGTTGCTTCTTTTTGCGGGTCTATGACCTCTTTGGTCTCATTTGCAAATATGTTTACATGGAATTTGTCCTGAGATAACTCTTGCAAAATAAAATCTGAATAGGTGGCTATGCCGCATTTTGTATTGAAACTGCTTACCCATGCTATGTTGTGTGTCGTCGTGTCAAAAACGGCTCTGTTTTTGAGTTTTTCTATAAATGCCAAAGTATTGTCGGCATAACACTTCCATGAAAATTTTTGGGTTATAAGCTCTTTAGCTTTGTTCGTTCTTTTTCTTTTTTCTTCTTGGGGCAAGTTGTATAGTTCTTTGAGAAGTTTTGTCAAATCTGCTTCGCTTGGCTCTGCCCAGTAGGAGTTGAAAAGATGAAGATGTGTTTGCGCCTTTTTATAGCTGTAGTCTATAAGCCATGCTGTTTCATTTGTGCAAAAGTCGCTTTGTCCTCCAAATGCTGTTGTAATGACAGGTAAGTCAAAAAGCATAGCTTCTGCCATAGGCAAACCAAAGCCCTCTCCACGGCTAGGAGCAACCAAGGCATCACAATTTTGGTACAACCACGGTATGCACCCCTCTGGTAAATCTTCGTTTATGAGTATAATTTCAGGAGCATTTGGCTTGCTCTTTTTGAGTGTCTGGATTTGTTGTGCAACATCATTATGCGGATTTGGAAATGTTTTGATAATCAAACAAATATCATCTTCATTGCTAAAAGCCTCGCTGTATGCTTTGAGCAGTACATCAACGCCTTTTCTTGCAAAACAAGATGAAATATGCAAAAATTTGAATTTTTTTTCTGTTTTGAGTGCTACTGCTATGGGCTTTGTCTGTAAAATATGTTCTGCGCCGAGTCCAACAACACTGATGGGTGTTTTTACGCCATTTATTTTGAGGACATTTTTTACATACACTGACATTACCGTGATACCGTCTAAATGTTCATTGAAATTGTCGACATACTCTTTTACAAAAGCCGACTCCTCCCAACCGTAAGCGTTTAGAATGTTGAGTTCACCTTTCATACCACTGACTCTCGGGGGGTAAAGATTTCTAAAAACAACTTGGCATTGTGCAGCTTTTTTTGCCAAAGATGCCATTTTTTGTATGTTTGGATGTTTTTGTAAAAACTCCTGATTTGGCGTAAAATCACCATGCCCTTCTGTCGAAAAGAGTGCTACTTGGTTCGGGTATAGTTTGTCAAGACTCTCTGCTGCATATCTGTTGAGCATAGCTAAAGAGTAGGAGCTGTCAAAAGGTCCTTCAAATTGAAAAAGTAGCTCTTTTTGCTTTTCTTTTGCCGTATAATCGCAAAAGATATCTATGCTATGCAGGTAAGATACGAGCTCTTTTACGATTTTGTCGTGGGCATATATTTGTCGTGCTTTTCTTTGTGTATTTAAAATTTCTGTTTTAAAGGCTACATTTTCACGTAGCAGGTGTATAAGCGCAGCTATGTATTTGTGATTTTTTTCATTGATTAAAATACCGCCTTTGTTGAGCGTGTTTTTAATGTTACTGCTGTTGTAGGCAATGACAGGCGTGTCAAATAGCATTGATTCTATGAGTGGAATACCAAAACCTTCATGTTCGCTCATACATAAAAAGAGATTTGCACTTCTGTAGTAGGCGTATAAATCTTCATTACTTACCTTGCCTGTGAGTGTTACATACTCCTCAAGACTGTATGCGTGAATGAGGGCTTGCAACTCTTGTGCATACACTTGGTCGGTTGTGGAGCCTATGATATACAGGTGAAAATCATCACATATTTGGCTATAGTGTCGGGCTATCTCTATAAGGTCGTGTTGGGCTTTGTTTTTTGCAATACGTCCGACAAAAATGATACTGAATTCTTCTACTTTTTCATCAAAAAGTGCATGGTTAAAGGGGGTGGCAACTATTTTTTGTGTATCCATTAAAAGGGGAATAGTTTTTACATTTTTAAAATTATGTTCTAAGAGTTCTGATGAGTTTAGTGGTGAGTCCCCAATGGCTCCTACAACTTTTGTTGCTAAATCGGGTAAATATTCTATGCCTTTTTTACACATATTGTAGAGTAAACTCTCTTTTTGAAAAAACTCATAGGGTGTAATGTTATGATAAATCATAACTTTTTTACATTCAAGTTTATTAATCCAAGTATCAAAATCATAGTAGATAGAGTAATGTACAAATAGTAACTGATTTTTATTTTTTTTATTTATCTTTGTGTAGTGGAAGACTTTATTATCTAATTCTGTCTCAAAGTTTTCTGCATAAATTTTTGAAACAAAACCCAACTCTTGGAGAATGTTTTGAAGATAAAACATTCCATTAGTAATGCCATCTCCGAGATGTGCTGATGGTGAAAACTGATGTATTTGTATTCTTTTCATTATTTATAACCTATGATAGAGTAGTCTTGTTCTTTTGTTGATGAGAAAACAAGGGTGTTAATATCTTGAGAGTTTTTGTCATCTATATAAACTGGTTCTTTTAAAGGATGTAATCTATGAATAGCTACATCAGAAAAACCTCTATTTTGGGCTAAAAACTCTAAAGTTACCGGAGGTATAGGATTTATATGTGTTGGGTCTGTATAGAAACTACAAGAACCAACCATAATATTTTCTGGATTTGGTGTCTCAAAAATAATCATTCCGCCTTTTTTTAGGACTCTAAAAGACTCATCAAAGAGAGAAATCAGTATTTCGAATGGTAAGTGTTCTACTATGTGAAAACCACTTACAAGGTCTATGCTATCGGATTCCAAAGTTTTTAAGTATACTATGGCATCGGAGTATACAGCGTCTAGTCCATACCTTAAAGACTCTTTAACCATTAAACGATTTAAGTCTATACCTTTTGCTTTGATGGAGTTTTCTTTTAATAGTTCTATCCACTCTCCCCTTCCACAACCCACATCGATTGCTAAAGAGTTTTCATCTTTTAAATGTTCTTTTACGACTGGCAAATAGTACTCAAGTCTTTGTTTTATATCTGTTCTTGAGCCTCTAAATTTATCTTCAAAAGATATGTAAAGAGAGTCTAACATATGCTCTTTTTCTTCTATGATACCTTCTAAAAGTTTTGTATTTTGTAATTTAGGTGATGCATCAGATGAATCTATAGTCTCTTTTGCTTTTTGAATAAGAGTTTGTAAGTTTTGTTCCACTTCTCTTAGATAGAGTTTAGCATTTTGTAGTTCTGATGCTTGAAACTGAATTTGTTGTTTTAAGTCTAAGAATTTTTGATTTGTAAACATTGTAGAGTTGTCAAAGTTTTGCGATATGGAAGTCTCAAGGGCAAAAACATCTTTATGAAAATCATCTAAATTTACTTTTGTATCCAGATGTGAGTGAAAATCTGATATATTCACTTTTGTATCCAGATGTGAGTGAAAATCTGATATATTCACTTTTGTATTTATCTGGTTTTGAATATTTTGAATATTTTGATAAGACTGAGCATCTATCCTGTTAAGGTTTTGTACAATGTGAGGAAGTCTTAATAAAGAGATAGTTAATTTAGCAAAATATCCTAAAACAGGTGTTCTGAATAAAACTGCCATAAGGTGTCTCTTTTTTATTCCTAAAATCTCTACATTTTGAGCTTTACCTTCTTTTGAGAATCTAATCGTTGCTAAAATTTCTGTTTTTGAACGTTGTCCGGATAAAAGAAGATTTAAATAATGCTCAAGAGATGGAGGATCTACTTCTCTTTTGAGTACTCCTAAATATACATTTTTTATAAACTCTTCATTATAATATTTTGTAAAATCACTTACTAGATAAATATTTGTTTTTTTAAAATTAATATTTTTTTTTGCTTATTGATGTAGTTTTTGAGAAGCCTAATCGATGCATCAATTTTTCTACTTTTTTGAGATAAAAGTAGATTTTTGAGGTGTGTTCTCTCAATGATGGTTCCACAACCTCTATATTTGTTCTTTTATGAATTTTTTTTCTAACTTTTAGATACTTGTTATCGCTGTTTGTGTATTTTTGTATTTCTTGGTCAAGAAGTTCTTTCGCAATTTTTGAACTATTTATCTCTATCATTTTATTTCCTTGGATATATCTTTGATTATAGAGTTATAAAAATCATTCCAACTATTTATTTTATAATGAGTTTTAATATAATTTCGTTTTTGATCATATAGATACTGATTTTGTAAATATTTTTTTAATATATCTATAATTTCCTTTTGAGTGTTATTTTGTATATAGTCTACAAAATCTTCACCTACTTCTATCATGGAACTGTTTTTTGAAGCTATCGTTATATTGCCATGATATAATGATTCTGCAATGGGTAAACCATAGCCCTCATATATAGATAAATATGTAACTATGTAAGCATTTTGATAAAATTTACTTAATAGAGAATCGTCAATATCTGTTAAGTGATAAATATTTTTATCTTTGAGAGGATTGTTTTTTAAATCATTTATAAATGAATCTACTTTCCAACCTATTTTTCCTATAAATATAAGATATAAATCCGGGTACTCATTATGTAAAACGTCAAAAGCTTTTAGAAGTTGTGCCTGTTGTTTTCGTGGTTCTATTGTCCCTACAAACAATATATACTTTGTTGATAAAAGATTAGAGTAGTTTTTATCCATTTTTGAAGGTTTTTGTATAAAGTCAGCACCTAAATTAACTACTTGCGTTGGTATGTTCCTCATGATTTTTAATTTGTTCTTTAAGGTTTTATAATCTTCTTGTGCTGATATAGAATCAAAAAAAATAAAGTCGCTATATTTATATAAGGCCTGTAAAAAAGATGGAAAATTTTTTTTTGTATTTTCTCGTAAAAGTTCTGGTAAATTTATAGGTATGAGATCATATATAAAATTGTATATTTTAAAGTTATGAGATTTTAATTCTTTATATAACACTTTCCTTTTTTTATTTGTATTCCATACCGCATCTATTTCAAAAAAGATTTTTATTTCTAAAGAGTTTTGAAAGATATCTATATATTTGAACTTTTTAAATTTATAGTGTTGGGTGTCTTTTAAAAAATCATCAACTTCTGAAATATCTAATGCCAGATATTTTTGATTAGAAGCATCATATGAAAGTATATAAACTGAAAAATCTTCTAAAATAACTCTTTTTAAAAACTCTTTTATTACTCTCTGTATACCTGTACAAAAACGTGTTTTTAAAAATTCTGATATATCTATATATAATGTCATTATGTATTTATACTTTTGATATTTATTTCTGGTTGCAGTTTACAAATGCCTAAAAAGATATTGCCATCTATGCCGGCAATTTCAAAATCTGCTGCATGGTCTAACCAATGGGAGCAGTGATCTATATGTGTGTCTTTTGAATGAATGGCTGCTGTTATGCTGTAGTGTCCACTGCCTATGTTTAATGGCATATCAAAAGTACATAAGTAACTTTTATCTGCTTCAAAAGAGATACTCAGTTTATTATAAAAAGTATTTGTTCCAAAAATATCTTGACCAAATTTATCTTTTATCATTATGCCTACAGTCATATTTCTTATATTTATCTTTGATAGTATTTTTATAGTGATTTGAGCTTGTTCTCCTGAGCTTATAATATTTGAATTTGAGTTTTTCCCTTTAATTTCAACATTTATTATTTCCACATCAAAAGTTCCATAAGAACTAGTATTATCTGTATTTTTCATACTCATTTTTTCTTCATTGTCATTGAGCTTTGAAACAAGAAAATTGTAAGAGTTTATAACATCTTCGGGATTTCCTTCTTTTATAACCTTTCCGTGATTTAGTAAAATAACCCTGTCACAAAGAAGTTTTAGAGAGTTTAAATCATGAGATACATAGATAATGGACATATTTTGTTTTTTTCTTTCTCTTAGTGCTTTTGTACATTTTGCTGAAAAATGAGCATCACCGACTGAAAGGGCTTCATCAACTATAAGAATTTTAGGATTTGAAAAAATAGCAATGGAAAAAGCAAGTCGCATTTTCATTCCTGAAGAATATGTCATAATGGGTTCGTCTATGTAATCACCAAGCTCTGAAAAATTTATAATCTCTTGTAGTTTTTCTTCACACTCTTTATGCGTCATTCCTATAAGTGTCCCATTTAAAAAAATGTTTTGTATACCTGTCATTTGGTCGTTAAAACCGGTACCGAGTTCTAAAAGTGCTGTGACTCTGCCGCCTCTTATTACTTCTCCTTCTGACGGTTCTATGACACCAGCAATAATTTTAAGTATAGTTGATTTTCCCGCACCATTGACTCCAATAATACCAAGGGTTTCACCCTCAAAAAGCTCAAAAGAGATGTTTTTGTTGGCTGCAAATTCTTTATGGTAGGATTTTTTTAAAAAAATTTCTTTTAGTCTGTCTAAATTGTTGTTATACATTTTGTAGATTTTAGAGACATTTTTTACTTCTAAGAGTTTTTTCATTAGATGATATCCTTGATGGTTGACACCATTTTTTTGTACAAATAAGCGGCAATCCCAAGTGAAATAAAAGCTTCTAAAAAAATTATGAGCAGAGAGTGCAGCGAGGGTGTTTTTGCATATACAAAAATATTTTGGTAAATATCTGCAAAATAATAAAAAGGGTTGTATGTTAATAGCAGCGGATATTTATTCGCTAGCATAGTTTTGACATAAATGATAGGTGTCATCCAAAACCACAGTTGCACTATAATAGGTATAATTTCTTTCATATCTTTAAAAAACGGGGCAAAAAGAGAAAATATGACACCCAAACCAAAAGCAAACATTGTTTGGATAAGCATAACAGGAATGAGCCATAAAAAAGTCCAGGTAATAGGCTGATGCACAAGGAGTAAAAAGCCGAGTCCTAGAAACATTGCGATACAAAAGGTAAAAAATTCCGTCAGTATGATGGCTATTTGAAAAGTATACATAGGAACATTAATTTTTTTAATAAGTCCTGCTTTTTCAAAAAAAGAGGTGTTAAGCCGCATTAAAATTGTACTAAAAGATGTCCAAGCAAGTAAACCGGGAATAAGGTAGATACTATAAGCATAAGTGTTGTCGATGATGTTCATTTTCATTTTCATAAAGTCTGAAAATATAACAGTATAAATAAATATAGTTACAACCGGTGATATAAAATACCATAATTGTCCAAAACCCGTGCCTACATAACGCTCTTTAAAATCTCTTTTTGCAAAATCAAAAGCCAATAAAACATTACGTATCACTTAGACTCTCTCAAAATCATCTGCTATTCTGACAATATCATCTTCACCGGTGTAATCACCAACCTGTGCTTCAATAAGAACAACGTCTATTTTGCCTTCATTTTCGAGTCTGTGAAGTTCTCCCATTTTTATGTAGGTAGATTCATTTGCTCTGAGCGTTGTGACATCTTCACCAATGGTGACGGTTGCCGTACCGCTGACAACTATCCAGTGTTCACTACGGTGAAAATGTTTCTGTAAAGAGAGGCGTTTGCCCGGTTTAACAACTATGCGTTTTATTTTGTAGCCTGGGCTCTCTTCTAAGATCGTATATGTTCCCCAAGGACGGTGGGCCGTTTGATGTATGTTGTGCAGGTCGCTATCTCTACCTTTTAACTCTTTGACTATTGATTTTATTTTTTGGGAATTGCCTTTTTTACTAACGAGCAGAGCATCGGGCGTATCTACAACTATAAGGTCATTAATATCTACCAAAGAAATTAAACGCTCACTTGGATAGACAAAGTTATTTTTTGAGTGAATAGCAATGAGATTTTTATTGCAGGTATTGCCGTTTTTATCACTTTCAAATTCTTGGGCAAGTGCATCAAAACTACCAAGATCCGACCAACCTATATCTGCTGCGACTACTTTTACTTTATCGCTTTTTTCCATGACAGCATAGTCTATACTCTCCTGAGGAATACTCAGCATCTTTTCATGCTGTATACGGATGATATGTGAATCATCATTGTGTGTTGTGATTTTATGGGCAAAGGCATCTGCTGCTGTTTTGTAAATATCCGGTGCATATTTTTTTAGCTCTTGTAAAAATATACCGGCTTTAAAGCAAAACATACCGCTGTTCCAGTAAAAATTACCTGCATCTACGTAAGATTTGGCAGTTCCGAGATCCGGTTTTTCATGGAATGCTTTGACATTTTCATTTTCAGCTTCAATGTAGCCAAATCCTGTTTCGGCAAACTCCGGCTTAATTCCAAAAGTAACAAGATTATCTTCAAGAGCTAATGCTTTTGCTTTTTTAAGTGCTTCTTCATAAGCTGTAACATTTTTAATGAGATGATCAGAAGGAGAGACTAAAACAATTTCATTTTGGGGAAGAGCCAAGCATGCCAAAGCTATAGCCGGAGCAGTATTACGTCCTATGGGCTCTAAAAGAAATTTATTTGTTTGCATATTAAGTTCTTCAAGCTGGTCACATGACAAAAAAAACTGCTCAACATTGGAGATGATAAATTGTTGTCTACATATAGCTGCATTTCTTTGTACTGTGAGTTGAAAGAGTGATTTATCATCAAACAGTTTTACAAACTGTTTTGGCATTAAAGCCCTGCTTATAGGCCAAAGTCTTGTACCGTTGCCACCACACAATATAATATTTGTCATATATCTTCTTTACTTCTTTTTTTTAATTGATTGAGTTCATTTTATCGCATTTTAAATAAAAATTTGATTATATTATTAAGTTCATGTTCAATAATTTTCGTAGCACTCACAAAAAAGCAATCAATGTCAATATATATTTTCTAAGAATTTAGTTTGAAATTTAATGTTGTTTGTGTCATAATTTAGTAGTTATTACCATCTGACAGTAAAACAAAGGAGTAAGCTAAAAATATGAAAAAAGCAATAATAACAGGTATTACAGGTCAAGACGGTGCCTATCTCGCAGAGTTTTTACTCAACAAAGGTTATGAAGTTTATGGAACATACAGAAGAACTTCATCGGTCAACTTTTGG
>Ga0256837_1002311_pt1 | contig 11967 bp, 7 predicted proteins | sample 4562384metaG_FD_185976 | JGI IMG/M metagenome (GOLD analysis project Ga0256837, IMG submission 185976) | Hydrothermal vent microbial communities from Guaymas Basin, Mexico - 4561-384 | ecosystem: Environmental > Aquatic > Marine > Hydrothermal vents | place: Mexico: Guaymas Basin | collected... | reverse complement strand
TTAAAGGTTCTAAATCTATTTCAAAAGACTTTTCAAAATCTTCAAATTTTTCCGGTTTGGATTTGTATATTTTACCAATCTTTTTATTTTTTGAATCAAAAACAACTTCCAATTCATCAAAATCACAGCCGAATTTATAATTTTTCCATTCATAATCGGCAAAATTACAAACAATTACCAAATCGCCTCTTATGTAAGAAAATACGCTTCTTGTGTAGTCTTTGTAGTTTATCCATTTAAAGTTAACATAATCATCCATCCATAAAGATTTTTCATTAAGATAAAAATGATTAAGTTTCTTAACATAATCTTTTAACTCTTTATGTTTAGGAAACTTTTCTATCAAAAACCAGTCAAGCTCGCCTTTGTAATCCCACTCTCTGAACTGGGCGAATTCTCCTCCCATAAAAAGAAGTTTTTTCCCGAAAAACGCATACATAAACGCAAAAAGGGCTTTTAAATTTTCAAATTTTTTATCATAATCTCCGGGCATTTTATTAATTAAAGAGCCTTTGCCGTGAACCACTTCATCGTGAGACAGAGGCAATATATATTTTTCCGCAAAAGCGTAATAAAAAAGATGGGCTATTTCATGATGGTGGTGTTTTCTGAATAAAGGGTCAAGGTGAAAATACCTCAAAGTATCGTTCATCCACCCCATATTCCATTTAAAATCAAACCCTAATCCCCCCTCTTCCACGCTTTTCGTAATTCCGGGAAACGCGGTCGATTCTTCGGCAATTATAAATATATTTTTAAATTCATCGTGATTTAATCTGTTTAAATCCTTTAAAAACCTTATCGCATCAAGGTTTTCCCTTCCTCCATACACATTAGGCACCCATTCATCACGTCCGTAATCGAGATAAAGCATTGAAGCTACGGCATCTACGCGCAAAGCGTCAATATTATATCTGCTAAACCAGTAATTTGCGCTGCTTATTAAAAAGCTTCTGACTTCTCCTTTTGAATAATCAAAAATATGGCTTTTCCAGTCGGGATGGTAACCAAGACGCGGGTCGCAGTGCTCATACAGACAGCTGCCGTCAAACGTAATAAGCCCGTGCCCGTCAACGGCAAAATGGCTTGGTACCCAGTCAAGTATAACGCCTATGCCGTTTTTATGCATAATATCCACAAATTCCATAAATTCATCCGGGTTTCCGTATCTGGCAGTAGGAGCAAAATACCCCGTTACCTGATATCCCCACGAGCCGTCATATGGATATTCGGTTATCGGCATAAGCTCGATATAATTGTATCCCATATCCTTACAGTATCTGCTAAGCTCAACCGCCGCTTCTTTATAATCAAGGCCTTTTTTCCAGCTTCCAAGATGGACTTCATAGATATTTACGGGTTTATTGTATTCGTTTTTTACCCTATTATATTTTATTTTATATTCAAAATCCCAGACAACGGAAGCCGATTTAGGAGGTTTTTCATTATAAAAGGCAAAAGGGTCGGCTTTTAAAATTTCTTTATTATTGGCGCCTATTAAAAAATATTTATACGTATCGCCTTTTTTTGCGTTTTTTACAACCCCTTCCCATATTCCGCCCTCTTTTTTCATTAAAGGATTTTTATTTCTATCATATCCGTTGAAATCCCCTACAACGCTTACATATTTTGCATTCGGAGCCCATACCCTGAACCTGACTCCCCCGTTTTCAATATGAGCCCCCATTTTCTGCCACAGTTTCGTATGGGTGCCTTCCTTAAAAAGATAGATATCAAAATCAGTCATTCAAAACCCTTTCATAAACTTTCAAATACTCTTTTGCCGCCCTCTCCCATGAAAACCTCTTTCTCATCCCTTCATTTACTATATTTTTAAATCCCTCTTTGTCGTTATAAAAGACATCAACCGCCCATTTGACGGTATTATAAAGCGCATCCCTGCTGGCTTCCCAGAATTTAAAACCGGTGCCTTTTTTTAAAAAAGGGTCGTAATTTTCAACCGTATCGTCAAGTCCCCCCGTTGCCCTTACAATCGGGGGAGTTCCGTATCTCAGGGAATAAATCTGATTAAGACCGCAAGGCTCGAAGATGCTTGGCATCAAAAACATATCCGCCCCGGCTTCAATTTTGTGGGCAAGTTCATTTGAAAACCCCACATAAACCCTGAAATTGGGATATCTGCCTGCAATATCGCTGAAAAATCCCTCGGCCCATTTTTCACCGGTGCCGAGAAAAACATAATTTGCATCCAAATGCAAAAGCCCCTCCATTGCCTGAGCAATAAGCTCTATTCCTTTTTGCCATGCAAACCTTCCTACAAATCCTATCAGCGCTTTTTCCTCCCCGCAGAGTCCGAATTTTTCCAAAAGCTCTTTTTTACATTCCTTTTTGCCTTCCATCCAGCCAATGTCATAATTTTTAGCTATATATTTATCACAAGCCGGGTTCCATTCGTCATAATCAACACCGTTTAATATTCCGTAAAGTTTATACGAATGCGCCCTTATATGACCCTCAAGCCCGAACCCAAACTCAGGGGTCTGGATTTCCAAGGCGTATTTTTTACTAACAGTCGTTATGGCATCGGCAAACGTTATACCGCCTTTTAAAAGATTAACGCCTCCTAAGGCTTCGAGTTCATACGGATTGAAATGATTCCATGGAATTTGCAAAATATCCATCACTCTTTTATCAAAAAGCCCCTGATGCTGGAGGTTATGAATGGTAAGAACCGATTTAGCGTTGAACTCTTTATATCTGGTTTTTAATAAAACGGGCACCGCAGCCGTATGCCAGTCGTTTGCGTGAAAAATATCGGGATTAAATCCCAGCATTTTACAAAGCTCAAACGTTGCAACGGATAAAAAAGCAAATCTTATATCGTTATCCTGATATGAATATCCGCTCTCATCGGTATATAGCCCGTTTCTTCCGAAAAAATCCTCATAATCTATAAAATAAATTTCAACATCGCTGTTTGGAATTTTTGATTTAAAAACTCCCGCCTTAAGCGTTCCAAGACTTCCCATAGGAACGATAAGCTCACCCGGGATATGTTCTAAAGAGTTTTTGTCGATTTTATAATATCTGGGAATCACCACTTTTACATTATGCCCAAGTTTTTTAAGCGCTTTTGGCAGCGCCGCCGCAACATCCCCGAGCCCTCCCGTTTTTGCAAAAGGGGCGCATTCAGCCGCGGTAAAAATTATATTCATTTTCTCTCCTTTAAAAGTATCTCGGCGCCTGTTAGCGAAGCGTCTTTTAGTTTTGTAAGTTCAATTTTTTGGGTATTAAATTTTGGAATATATTTGTCTTTTCTCTTTTCAACCTCTTTTACAATCCAGGGGTTATTTACAATAACGCCGCCTCCTAAAACCAGTATTTCAGGGTCAAAAAGGGAAAAACAAACCCCTACTGCATACATCAAAGCTTTTATATATTCCTCTTTTACCTTATTACAGTCAAATCCGTTGCAATTATAAATTTTACTCATTTTTTCAATCCCGCTTCCGCTTGCAAAAAATTCAAGACAGTTGTTTTTGCCGCAGCTGCATTTAAACGGCGTAGGTTTGTAAGGAATATGCCCTATTTCACCTCCAAACCCCCTTCCTTTTACTATTTTGCCTTTATCAATTATTCCGCTTCCAAGCCCGGTTCCCGAATATAAAGCCACAATATTCTCAATTCCGAAATACCTGCTCTCAGCCAAAGCCGCACAGTTTAAATCGTTTTCCAAAATTATTTTAATGTTATATTTTTTTTCTATTTCACTCAAATCGATTTTTTCAAATTTTGTATTAGGAGAAGAATAAATAATGTTATTTTTCACCTGCCCCGCAAAAGATATCGCAATTTTTTTAGGAGAATACTTTTTAATTAAACTTTCCAAAAACTCCAAAAGTTTTATCTCTTCAGTTTTTAATACAAAAATTTCTTCCTTAATCTTATATCTCGTATAAGTCCCGCCTATATCAATTGCTATCAATTTTTTTCCTTAAAAGCCCGGCCGCAATTTCAGGCAAAACGGGATTTATTTTGATGTTTGTTGAAATCTCAAACCCAGCAAGCTTATAAATTCTAGGAGTAATTCTTATAAAGAATCGGAAAAATCTATCAATATCGTCAAAAAACGTTTCATTTTCAAAGTTTTTGTTAAGAGGTGCAAAATAAAAAAGCACGTTAAAATCAAATTCGTTTAATTCGTCTTTAAGTGCTTTAAAAACTTTTTTGATTAAAACGCTTAGTTCGTTTAGATTCTCTAATGTAGAATTTTTTGAAAGAATGGCTACCTCAAAGGCAAATTCCGACGCATAAGGGGCAAAAACAAGAAAATTATCACTCTTTATAATTTCCCGCTCACTCTCTTTTTCATTCTCAAATAAATCATCAAGTGCGCTTCTACCGTGAGTTAAATAAAAATTATGCAAAAACTCAAAATATCTTTTTTGATTATTACTCATTAAAGGCAGGGCAATAATCTGGGTGTGGGGATGAGTTTGACTCGCCCCCGCATTTTCTCCGTCATTTTTAAAAACGTTTATGAAACTCAGTCTCTTATCTTTTTTTAAATCCTCAACCCTTGCCTTTATTGTTTTTAGCCAGTAAAAAATCTCTTTTTCATCCATATCAAAACTTCTGATATGTCTTGGGGTATCTATTATCACTTCATGAGCCCCGAAACCTTCGAATTTTTCATTTACCCCGACTTCCCTTGATTTTAAAGGCGTTTCAATCATTACCGCTTTGTATAAATTCGGCACAACTCTTGTCTGCCATTTGCCGTCAATTTTAAGAGAATAAATTTCAGGCTGTGCTAAATGCTCTTTTCCGGGGCAAAAAGGACAGTTTTTAATGTTTTTTCTGCTTTTGCATTCCATCTCTATTGGTCTGTGAAGCCTCTCGGGGGCAACTATTACATAATCGTTTCTTAAATAATCTTTTCTTATTTCAGACAAAGTTTTCCTTTTATGTTTTTGTTTTTAAAAGTAAAAAGTATTGAAACACCCTGAGCGATTTTACAAAACCCCTTTTCATCGCGGTTTATGGTATTTAAAATAAAATAAAACATTTTATCATATTCAAAATCAAATATAATTTTTCTCTCAGTAAAAGGGTCTAGGATATAATTTTCATTTATTTTTATTTTATCCATCCAGGCAAAATGAAAATTCATCTCCATCGCATAAACAAAATCGGTTTTGTTTTCTATTTCAAAATTTATTCCGCTTTTTTCTATTTCAAAACTTTTTTTTATTTGAGAATTTCTAAAACTTAACCCCTCCCTTTTAAAACTCCTTTTTATAAAATCCTCAAAATTATCTTTTTTAAAAGATTCATTATCAATTTTTTCTATCAGATGGTCTATAAAAGAATATCTGTAATACCTGTCAAAAAAAAGTTCTTCTTTATATTTTCCTAAATCTGTGCTTATTTCATGAATGGTGGCGACTTTTTTATTCTTTTCTTTTTTGTTTTCAAAATGATACCTCTCTTTATACCTTCTTATGGTATTTGAAAAGTTAAATCTTTTTTCTCTGTCGTCAAATTCGATAAGCTCACCGTTTTTATTAAAAACGGCTATTATTTTTTCGGTTTTTACGCTCACTTCTTCATATCCGTCCATATCAAAATCGCTCACAAAAACACCTTTTTCGTTATCGCACTCAATCAAAAACCTGTAAGCGTTGTCCCTTAAATTCGGAAGATAAAGCCCCCCGAAAATCCCGTGCCAATATACGTCGTTTGTCTGAAGCTTATAATAACTTTCATTTTTATTCCTGATATTCAGCATTCTTTTATGGATATGGTTTGATTCTTTGTATTTTCTAAAAAAATTCTTAAAAACTCCCCTGCCCTCAACCCCGAAATCCAGACACCACTCCATCATTTCGGGATATGAAACGTTTGGAAGATACACAGGTTTTGAGGGATTTTTATAATCCCTGAAATGCATCGTATTTAACTCTTTTAACGCCTTTTCCACAAATTCTTCAAGCCATTTTTTTTCATACACCCATTCATAAGTTGTGGGCCAGAGTCCGAATTTCTCACAGTCGTCGAACATAACGGGCATTTTTTCATTCTTTATTATTTCTATTGCCTCATCCACGTTTGAAAAAGGGATTTTATATCTTAAATTTTTTGAAATAGGAAAAATCTTTATTCTTTTACCGCTCTCTTCCGTTTCAAAAACAGAATCCGCCTCAATTCCCTGCACTTTTATATGATAATCATCCACAACAAGATACTCAACCCCGCATTCTGAAATTTCAGGGATTATCCCGTCATCCCATACTCTTTCAGTCAGCCACAAACCTTTTGGAATTACACCCAGATTTTCTTTTAAAAACTCGTTTAATTTATTTATCTGGTTAATTCTGTCTTCTCTTGGAATAACGGCAAGTATAGGTTCGTAAAAACCTCCTGTAAAAAATTCAATATTACATTTTTTAATATTTTCAAACACATCGGGGTATTTTGTTTTTAGTTCATTAAAAAGCCATCCGCTGCAGTGCATTGAAAACTTAAATTCCGGATATTTTTTCATCGTTTCAAAAAAGGGTGCGTAACACATCTCAACCGCTTTATCGACTGCTTCTTTGAGATTTTCGGTGGGCTGGTGGAGGTGAACCCCGAATAAAAAATCAGACATACCAGTTCCTTGCGTAATCACTGTTTATTTTTATATAAAGCCTGGTGGTTGAAGGCAGAATCTGAATAATTTTATTGTTTTTTAAAACTTCTATTCTTAAAACACCCTCTTTTTTTTCAAACTCTTTTTTATCTATTTCAATTTCTACAATCTCACCTTTCTTACAATTTACTTTTAATTCTTTATCTTCAAAAAAAACCTTATATTCATACTCATTCACCCTTTCCCCGTCAAGCCTTAAAAAAAACTTCTCTTCATTTTCGCCCCAGTAAAGATATTTTATGTTGTCATTCGCCTGCATTGTGCCTCCGCCTTCATACAGCACCCCCGCATCAATCCATTCAAAAAAGCTTGTAACCTTTCCGTCAATTACCGGATAAATATAATCTTTAGGTTCGCTTAAAATATTTTTAAGCTCTTTACTTCCTATAATAGGTTCATCCAAAACTTTCGGATAAGGAAAGTTAATTAATTTATAAACGTTTTTTAAATGCTCCCTGAAAAGAGAGTCGAATTCTTTTGCGTACTCCGTGAAATGCCCTTTTCCATACCACCAGAACCAGTCGCTTCCTTCAGCCTTCAAAAGTTCCTCTTCAGCATCTTTGTTAAATCCTTCTCTTAAACAGTCCCTTTTCGTATCAAACAAAAGCTCCCATGCCCTGTTTTTCTCTTCATCCCCGACCCATGTATTAAAATCCCCGTAAATCCAGCTTCCCGGTTCAAGATGTTTTAAGCTGACTGTTTTTTGATTTCCGAAAAAAACAAAATTGTCTTTAAATTCTTTATAAAACTCTTCCAAAAAATCTTTTCCGTTGTTTTTATAATACTCCCACGCATTTTCCCCGTCTAAAATAACTACGTTAAAATCTTTAAGTCTGCTTTTAAAATCTTTTACGGCGTTTTTAGCTTCAAAATTTTTATATGTAAATCCGATTAAATCGCTTAGCGTATGGTCTCTGAAATATATCTCAACCCCTTCATATTCATATGCTTTTGTAATATCGTTAAATCCGCTTTTTTTTAAAACAGCCTCATCACTGAAAACCCTTTTGATTTCAAACTCTTTATAAAGCAGGACACTTTCTTCATCAACTCCTCCTTCGCTCGGCCAAAAAGCCGTAGGATATTCTTCAAAAAGCTCTTTAAAAAGCTCTTTTGCTTTTTTAATGTGTTTAACGGCATCATCCTTCAAAGAAAAAAAACCTTTCGGCAAAGATGTATTCGGATTTGCCTTTTTTGCCGTATTCATATCTATTAAAAGGGGCATTATGGGATGATAAAAAGGGGTTGTCGTTAAATCTATCAATTTTTCTTTAAACAGTTTTTTATAAAAAGGTATAATTCCTTTAACAAAATCAGTTAAATAAAAAACAAGCTCTTTTTTTTCATCTTCGCTGAAACTCTCTTTTTGAAGATAATTTTTAATAAAACTTGTTTCTTTCAAAAAATTTCCGCACCAGCTTAATAAAAACCAGACTTCTAAATCCAGAAACTCCTGTGTTGAGAGAGTGTCTTTTTTATAAAGGCAATCATACCTTTCATAAGGCTTTATCATAGTTTCATAATTACCGCTTTTTAATATTTTTAATAAAAATTTTTCTTCCCCTAACGTCAGATTATCTACTCTTTTTAACATTAAAGACAAAAATTCATCGTTTTTAACATCTTCATACATTAAAATCTGTTCTAAAAGAGTGGGCGTAAGGTTAAAAGTGACTTTTGCTTTAAATTTTGAGGCGATATAGGGCATATCGTAATAATCTTTTATGGAATGTAAAAAAACCCAGGGCAGAAAAAGCCTGTTTTCTTTTACATAAGAAGGCTGATGCATATGCCAAAGAAGGGCTATTTTCATTTTATCCATTCTTTTAACATTTTTTCATATTTTTGATAAATCATCTCTCCTCTTTCATTATCGTCCGCCTGAATATAAAGATTGATACTCTCACTGTATCTATCGGGAATCATCATTACCCATTCGTCATCGCTTTCATAAATTTTAACACCTTCTTCGCTTAAATGTCTTTTTGTCTTGGCGTATGAGAGGAATTTTTTCATAACATACCCTTTTTTATTTTGAGGGCAGGAAATTGAAAAAATCCTGTAATAAAAAGAGGTAATCTCTTTTTCAATCTCACTGAGTTTCACATTGTGTCTGCTTAAAAGTTCCATTATTTTAAGAGAGGCATAAACGGCATCCCTGTGGATTGAAAACTCGGTAAATGCAAAATTACCGTCAAGCGTAGCAATAAGGTCGTATTTACTGAATTTTTCTTTTGAAAAATCGGAATATTTGCCTCTTTCAATCTCAAGCCATTCAAATTTTTTATCAATCATATCGGGAGCCCATAAAGGGAGGAAAACTTTAAATTTTTTATTTTGCATTTTTGCTTCAAGGTTAAACAGATACAAACCGCTCATCAGTCCTTCAAGTTTGTTCAAAATTTTTCCGTCATCCGCTACGATATTAATTCTTTGTGCATGAGGGTAAATTAAAAATCCGGCATTATAATCCATACATTTTACCAGCGTTGAAATATTTTCCTTACAGATTTTTTCAAAATGGGAAAAATTTTTAAGTTTCAAATTATCGTAATAATTGTTTAAAAGCATATTTTCAATCTCAAGCGCTTTTAAAATATCCGGAAAAATATCTTTTCCCATCCCCCACATCAAATCGATTACAACCTTAAAATTATTTTTGATGATTTTATGGTCAATCGTTTCTTTTATTTTTTTTATATATCTGTCTTTAATGCATTTTTTAGTATATTCGTCATCCCTTAAAAAGCCTATTTCGTTATAATCAACCCTTCTGAATTTTTCCCTGAAAAATGTTTTTTCAATTGTTTTGGCTTCCTGCGTTCCAATTCTGAGAGCATCCTGGTTAAATAAAAATATATCAATTTCGCTCGGGTCTATCACATTTTGTCTGAAATATACCCCTCCTGCGATATTTTCGTCACTTGCCACTTTGTGTCTTAAAAGGGGCACGGGAAAATCTTTAAGGTCAATCACGTCAACCCCGTTGGACAAAACACCTCCCACAAAGGCCCTTTTTAGCATTCTGGAACTCGGAAGATTGTCCCTTGCCACCAAAATTGTCGATTTTTCGGGCAGAGTGGAAGCAAAAGCCTCCGCCAATTTACAGCTCATTTCACAGTCGATTTCAACGTTTGTTTTACCCACGGCAATTCCGTCTTTAAATATGGCGTTTTTATATTTTTCTCCCCATATAATATTGTTCGTAACAATTGAAGCGGGTTCTATTTCTTTATCAGGCCAGATTGTTACGTCCTGCTCTATCACCGTAAATTTACCTATTTTACAGTTTTGCGCAATAATGCATCCGGCTTTCGCCTTTACAAGCTCTTCAATCTCCACATTATCACAGATTACCGCATTGTCAAACACACATCCTTTTTTTATTTTAACATTTTCCCATATAACCGAATTTTTTAATTTACAATCTTCCCCAATTTCCGTATTGTCACCTATAACAACATTCTGAAGCCTTGTGTTTTTTGCAATTTTTACGTTTTTCCCTATAACCACCGTATCGATAATTTCAACATTTTCCGGTATTTTATCATCTTCAATATATAAAACCCCTTCGGGAAATTCAATTTTTTTACCTTTATATCCGTATTTTACTTTGCCGTCGAATATATCTTTATGAACCTCCCTGTAACTTTCGGGATTCCCTACATCCCTCCAATATCCTTTTGCATCGTACCCGTAAAGAGTAATATTTTCTTTCATCAGAGTCGGAAACAAATCCTTTGAAAAATCAAAAGGCTCGTTTTTCGGAATATATTTAAGAATTTCCGGTTCTATTATGTAAATTCCCGTATTTATCGTATCGCTGAACACCTCCGCCCAGCTCGGTTTTTCCAAAAATTTCTCTATTCTCCCCTCCTCGTCCGTAATAACGATTCCAAACTCAAGCGGATTTTCCACGGATGTAAGGGTAATTGTAAGTTTTGAGTGTTTTGATTTATGAAAATCCATAATTTTTAATAAATCAAAATCACTCACTATATCCCCGCTCATAACTATAAAACTCTCATCCAGATATTCCCTTGCAAACCCTACAGCCCCGGCAGTTCCGTAATCGGCATCAGGCAGCACATAATGGATTTTAACGCCGAATTTCTCACCCGTGCCGAAATAATTTTTAATAACCTCGGGCTTATAATACAAAAGCACCACAAATTCCGTTATACCGGCATCTTTTAACCTCATCATCGATTTTTCCATCATAGGTATATTCATAACGGGCAGCATCGGTTTTGGAATCGAATGTGTCAGAGGCTGAATTCTTGTCCCAAAGCCTCCCGCCATTATCACCGCTTTCATTTTCCGACTTTCAATAAAGAATTTTTACTTCCAAACGGAGAATCAACACTCTCACAACTCTCATCAGCCGTCCATTTTCCATCTATTAAATACCCGAATTCATAACTTCCCTCATTTAATTTTTTCCTTTTTGAAAAAATACCTTTTTTATTCTTTTTCATCTTTTCTCCTTTCCAGTTATCCCAGCTTCCTTTTAATATTACCTCATCAGCACCCACGTCAAGTTCAAAAATTACGCTTTTTTTAGTAATACGCACCATTTTAACTCCTTTTGATAAGATTTAACGCATCTTCTTGCATCCTTTTTAAATGTTTTTCGGAAATAAAACTTTCGGTATAAATTTTTATAATATCCTCGGTCCCGCTTGGTCTTATAACCGCCCATCCGTTTTTGGTTACGATTTTTACACCTCCGATATCGGCCCCGTTTCCGGGCGCACGGGTCAAAATATTTTGGACTTTTTCTCCTCCGAACGTTTCAAGAGATATGTTTTCAAGTTTTTTAATTTTCTCTTTTTCTTCCGGAGTTGCGGGAATGTCAATTCTTTTATAGTAGCATTTTCCGAATTTTTCTTCGAGTTCTTTATAAATAAGATGGGGGGATTTATCTTTTGAAATAATCTCCATAGCAAGCATCGCCATAACTATCCCGTCCTTATCAGTTACCCAGCTATCCCCGTTAAATCTCAAAAAGCTCGCTCCCGCACTCTCTTCGCATCCGATTGCAAGTTCTTTTTTATAAAGCCCTTCTCCGAAATACTTAAACCCTACAGGCGTTTCATAAACTTCAACCCCAAGATACTCAGCAATTCTGTCAATCATTGCAGTCGTTACGATAGTTTTGCCGATTTTTACATTTTTCCATTTTCTTGTATTAAAAAGATACCAGATAGCGACACTTAAAAAGTGATTCGGATTCATAAGCCCTTCTTTACAGACAATCCCGTGTCTGTCCGCATCCGTATCGTTAGCTACTATAAGGTCAAATTTGTCTT
>Ga0256837_1002310_pt1 | contig 11969 bp, 12 predicted proteins | sample 4562384metaG_FD_185976 | JGI IMG/M metagenome (GOLD analysis project Ga0256837, IMG submission 185976) | Hydrothermal vent microbial communities from Guaymas Basin, Mexico - 4561-384 | ecosystem: Environmental > Aquatic > Marine > Hydrothermal vents | place: Mexico: Guaymas Basin | collected... | reverse complement strand
AAACTAAACTAATATACATAACAAACACAAGAATACCATCAGAAAAGGCAAATAGTTATCAATCTATGCAGATGTGTAATAGTTTTGCTAAAATTTATGATGTAGTGGAGATGTGGGTTCCTAATGGTATAAACACTAAGGAGATGGAGCCTTATGAAGATGATCCGTATAGTTTTTATAATATTACAAAAACTTTTGAGATAAAAAGGCTTTTTACTGTTGATTATTGGTGGATACATAACCTTAGTCAAAGAGTATGGTCTCATTTCGGTGCTATAACTTTTGCGATGAGTGTGTTAAAGAGGTTAAAAAATGAAGATAATAATACTCCTATATTTACAAGAGATTGGTATGTTTTAAAAGTATTGTTATTTGGAAAAAAACAAGGGATTATAAAAAATAAAATATTTTATGAAGCTCATAAATTTACACAAAGGCTTGTAGAAAATTACAAAGAATGTGATGGTTTAGTAGTGATAAATAAGTATTTAGAAGAGTTACATCAACAGCAAGATATAAAAAACATTTTAATAGCTCACGATGGAGTTAATTTTGATGAGTATCAAAAGATTAGTAACTATGAGTATAAGCAAAAAGAGAGTTATACTTTAGTTTATACAGGAAATCTATTTGCTTGGAAAGGTGTTCATACATTAGTAGATAGTTTAAAATATATAGATAAAAATATAGAACTTATTATAGTGGGTGGATCCAATGAAGTTTTGGAAGATTTTAAAAACTATTGTAAACAATCTGGAATTAACAATATAATATTGACAGGACATATTCCTAAAAAAGAGACTATAAAATATGTAGAAAAAGCAGATATATTATTTTTACCAAATTCAGCAAAAGATAAGATGAGTTTTTATACTTCGCCTATAAAATTATTTGAATATATGGCTGCCAAAAGACCAATGATAGCTTCAAATTTACCATCTATTTGTGAGATTTTGGAAGATAGAAAAAATGCTGTACTTTTTGAAGCAGACAATGCAGAAGATTTAGCCCATAAAATAAACTGGGTATTGGATAATGATTGTACAGATATAGTAAATCAAGCTTATGAAGATGTGCGAGAATATAGTTGGGATAAAAGAGCTGAAAATATTAAAAAGTTTATGGAGTTAAAATGAGATTAGATAAATCATACAAAAATTTTATAATAGACTTAAAACAAAAGATTTATAGTGCTAAGTCAAAAGCAGTATTGTCTGCCAATAGACTTATGATAGAGTTGTATTTTGAAATAGGTAAGCAAATAGTACAAAATCAAGAGCAACAAGGCTGGGGTAAATCAGTAGTAGAACAGATGTCAAAAGACTTAAAAGATGAGTTTGGTGAAAAAAGTGGATATTCTGTTCAAAATTTATGGTATATGAGGCAATTTTATTTAGCATATAAAGATTTAGCAATTCTCCAACAACTTGTTGGAGAAATTCCTTGGGGTTCAAATATTGTAATTTTTACAAAATGTAAAGATAATCTTCAAAAAGAATACTATATAAAAAGAGCCATAGAGTATGGTTGGAATAGAAATGTTCTAACTCATCATATCAAGACAAATTTATTTCAAAGAGATGATGATTTACAAAAAAGTAATAATTTTGATATAACTTTAAAAGCTCAAATGTCAGAATTGGCTCAAGATATTATAAAAAGTGAATATAATTTAGAGTTTTTAGACATTTCAAAAGATATGAGTGAAAGAAAGATTGAAAAAACAATGGTAGAAAATATTAAAAAGTTTTTACTAGAGCTTGGATATGGTTTTAGCTTTATAGGCAATCAATATAGAGTAGTATTGAGCGATAATGAATACTTTATAGATTTACTTTTTTTTCACCGAAAATTAAATGCCCTTATAGCTATAGAACTTAAAGTTGGTAAGTTTAAACCTGAATATGCTGGAAAGATGAATTTTTATCTAAATATATTAAATGATAAGGTAAAAATGCCTCATGAAAATCCAGCAATAGGTATAATTTTGTGTACCGATAAAGATAGCATAGAGGTAGAATACTCACTTTTAAATACATCACAAGCTATGGGAGTAGCTACATATAACCTAAAAGATAGATTACCAAAAGAGTTAGAAGATAATCTACCAACAAAAGAAGAACTACAACAACAAATTTTAGGACACAAAAATGAAAAATAAAAATTTTAAAGGGGTCGAATTCGACTCCTTTAAAAATGAAGCTGATTTACTAAATATAGCACTATATGGTATTTCAGCAAAACAATGGCAAGAAAATAATCCTGAATTAAAAGGAAATATACGAGACTATTTTTCTGTAGAACAACTTGTAGTTTTGGCAAATTTAGAATCATTAAATGCTGAATTTATAAAACAAGATATATTACCTGAACAAAGAGTAGTAAGACTAAATGAAATAGCGATTGAACAATTGAAATTATTGTTAAAATATGATAAAAAATTTAAAGAATTAAAATGAGATTAACAAATGATGAAGTTAAGATGATAAAAAAAGCTTTTATAGAAAGTTTTGAAGATGGTAAAATTTATCTTTTTGGTAGCAGAGTAGATGATACAAAAAGAGGTGGTGATATAGATTTGTATATAGTACCTTTTGAAAAATTTGAAGATGAAAGAGAAAGAAAAATAAGATTTTTAATACAACTTGATGAGTATATTGGTGAACAAAAAATAGATGTAATCATAGCAAAAGACAAAAATAGACTTATAGAACAAGAAGCTTTAAAATATGGAATAGAATTATGAAAGATATAAAACAAACATTTATAGAAAAATTACACGAATGTAACCAGCATAAAAAAAGAGTCTTAGAAGCTAAAAGTAGATTGAAAGTTTTTATGCCATTAACTGTAAAAAAATATGATCAATTAGATAGTTTGATGATAAGTGTAATTGACCAGATGATTTTTAGATTTTCAAAACTACAAGATAGTATGGGAGATAAAATATTTCCATCTATTTTAGAGTTAGTTGGAGAAGATATTAAGAAAATGACATTTATAGATAGACTTAATAGACTTGAAGAGTTGGAACTTTTGTATAAAGATGAATGGATGAGTTTAAGAAAAGATAGAAACGAAATAGCACATGAATATAGTTTTAATCAAGACGAAGTAGTAGATAGTATAAATTTAATATATAGTAGAGTTGATATGCTTATAAAAATATATGATGATGTTTATAACTATATACAAAAAAAGGTTTTAAACAATGAAAAATAAATTAATTTATCTACTATATCTAAGTACATCAAAAATACCATTGATTGGATTTTTATATCCAAATATTAATTATATAAGAGCAAAAATATTAAATTTATTACCGAATTTTGATATAGATAAAAATGTACTTATACTTAAAAATGTAAAGATAAGTAGAAACTCAAAGATTAAAATAGGTTCAAATGTAAGTATAAAAGAAAACTGTGTAATAGGTGGAAATATAACTATAGGCGAAAATACTCAAATTTTGGCAAATACAAAAATAGATGGAAGTGGAGAGGTTATTATAGGTGAAAACTCTCATGTAGGTAGAGATAATGATATATTTTCACACTATCATGATATAAGTAAAAAAGAGATACTTGTAAATAACTCTAAAGAAGTTTTTCAAAAAACTACTATTGGTGATAATGTGATGTTATTTAGTAGAGTAGGTATAATGGGTGGTGTAACTATTGAAGATAATTGTGCTATAGCTTATGGGGGTATTGTCACTAAGGATTGTGAAAGTAATTTCATATATGCAGGAATACCAGCTAAAAAGATAGGGGAAAGAAAATAATGGACTTCTTAGAACTTATAAAAAAAAGAAAAAGTGTAAGAAAATATAGTGATAAAAAAGTTGATATAGAGTTAGTAAAAGAGATACTCAAAGAATCACAAGAAGCACCGACTGCTTGTAATCATCAACTTTATAAATTTGTAGTAGTTACCGATGAGAGTATCAAAAAAGAGATAGTAAAAAAGAGCGGTTCAGTAGATATTATAGGATATGCTCCTGTGTCTATTGTTATTATGACTCAAATGGGTTGGAATCACAATAAAGGCTCTTACATACAATCTCTTGGTACTATAGCTTATAATATTCAACTAAGTATAGAAAATAAAGGAATGTCTAGTGTATGGATGGCAGGACTTGGTAACACAAAAAAGATACAATCTATTTTAAATATACCAGATGTTTATCAAGTATTAGCTGTGATATCTTTGGGGTATGAAGTAGAAAATAATGTAAATAATTTCAAACCACCACGATATAAGATAGAAGATAAAATAGCAATCAATCGTTTTGATTTTAAAGATGACTTAACATTTCCAATGAGCATAAAAGATGATAAAGTTATACACTGTTGGGATATAGATAAATGGAGTTTAGAGCAGATAGATAAGTGGAAAGGTCATGCTATTTATGCTGGATCACCTACAAAGATGGCTTATGTAGGGAGAAACTATACGAAAGATTATGAGTATGAGATAGATTTTTTTACTAAAAATATGAAAGGAGAAAATATACTATTTTTGTTGGCTTCTACAGGTCATTATCCTAGTGGAGTTATTGAAAAAAAGCCAAATAAAAACTATACTATTCATGAATTAAGTGATAAACTTTTTACATTTATACAAAAAAGATTACAATTTGTAGGTAAAGAAAAAGATGATATAAACTATATAGCAAATATGGATTTTCATTTTAATAAAAAGTATGATACTATTATCATTGGTCAGGCTTTAGAATTTATCCCTACAAAAGATAGAGTAAAGTTACTTAATAATATTTCACAATATTTAAGTGATGATGGTGTTCTTCTTATTTCTCATTTAAATAAATCATCATGGTATCAACTGCATTGGCTTAAAAATATTGTACCAACACAGATACAAAACAAAGGTGTATTTACCCCAATATTTTCTTCGCAGATTAAAGACAATGTAAAAAATCTAAAACTTATAGATGAAAAAGCTATAACACTTTTACCAAAAGGAAAATATAAAGGTCAAGAGATAACAAATAAATTTTTAGCTAATTTTGGAGCAGTCAAGCTATACAAATACAAAAAGGCTAATAGCGATGGATAAAATTCAACAAGTATCAAATTTCTTTGAAAGTAGATATAAAAAAAATGATATTTATTGTGAAGCTTGTCATATAGAACATACTGGTAGAAATGCTTATGCTATAGGTGTATGGTTGTATTTATTTAATAAAACAAAAGACAAAAAATATTTTGATATGGCTTATGATTTAGCTAAAACTACTATGTCAAAACTACAACCAGATCCAATACATGGTGCTTTGATATTTTTACCAGGTAATCACGATGGAGCAAATCAATCAAATAGTGTGATGGATGCGGGTATGTGTACAGATATGATTAGTTCTTTTTTGAGTTATTGTAATGACAAAAATATAGAGATAAAAGAAAAAGATATTTGGGTAAAATTCTTAGAGAAACATATAGATGAGTATTTGGCAGATGCAAGTTTAAATAAAACAGTGATAAATCAAAGACTTTGGGGACTTACTGGAATAGTGAGTTTTTATAAACTACAAAAAAGAGAAAAAGATAAAAATCATATAGAAAAGGTAGTGAACAAAACTTTTGAAGAACAAAATGAAGATTATTCATTTGGATATGTAGCGATTAAAAATGAAAAAGACCCTGGAACTTATTTTAGTGTGTATTATTACTCAAGACTTATGGCTTATATCTGTTATGCAGTAGAAAGTATAAATTTACAAGAAAAATATAAAAAAAATATTATTAAATCTTTAGATTTAATGTATGATATTTTAGATAATGATGGTAAAAAGATAATGGAACTTGAAACAAAAAAACTTTTTTTTCAAGCTTCATATGAAGTAGAATCTTTATCGCATGATATTTATGTATCACAATTTGTAAATAAATATTATAAATATGGTTCAAATGAAATTTTGGATAAAATAAAAGATATTTATTTAAAACATATAGATAAAAATGGTGTTAATAGTAATTATGAAAATAAGCCAAATTTATTATGCAGTTTTATAGATAATAGTGATTTTATTTGGTATACTAGGTCATTGAATTTCAATAGTTTAGAAAATATAAATGGATATATTAAAGAAAATAGAGATTATACCGATGCAGGTTTAAAAGTAGAATATCGAGATAATAAAAAAATAGTTATTTTGCAAAATAAATACTATTCATCAATAGGATGGGGGGGGGAAGAATGGGACTAAAATCGTTCTTGAAAATGGTAATAAATATGTGTATAAAGGGTGTAATAACTTTTATGATTTAAAGTATATGCTAAAAAGAAATTATGGAGAGATGAAAAATATGATTTATACTTCTCAGTATAATTTAAAGTTTAAGAAACAGAGATTTAAATATTTTTTTCATAAGATAAAAGGGTGAAAAATGATAACAAAATTTGGATGTAAAAATATAAAAGCCATAAGAAATTTCACTATGATAGATATAAAACCTATCACTGTAATAATGGGTGAAAATTCTAGTGGTAAATCTTCTATATTACAAGCTTTGTCTTTGTTGTCTGTAAATAAAATATATGGTAATGATATACGAAAAATAAGCTATAACAATCCTTTTTCAAATTTTGAAGATAATGATACTTTTAAAAATAAAGGTGAAAATGTTACACTTTTTTTTGAAATAATTGAAGATGAAGAAGTTTATAGTATAACTCTAATTTATGAAGATGACATAGATAATAATCAATATGGACTATTATCAAAAATAGAAATAGAGAGTAAAGAATTTAAACTGTTTTTTACAAAAGTAACATCTGATGAATTTGATATAAACTTATCAACAATAGAATTTAAAACACAACAAGCAAAAGAAAATTATATGTGGATAAAAGATATATCTTCTACTGATTTATTAAGAACAAATTTAAAAGTTTTAACCTCACATGTTTTTGATAGTTCATATACATATAATGAAGATACTCAAATGAAGTTTTTAAAATTTGATATTAAACCATTTTTAAAACCATTAGAACTTCTAAGTAACAATCTTGAAGCAATTAGGCATATAGGAATGATTAAAAATGTAAATGCTCCTTATGCTTATCCTAGTGATTATATAGGATATTTTGGAGAAAAGTACAAAGATATAGCTAAAAATTTATCTTCAAAACTTTATATAAATAAATCCATTAAAAATATCTTTAATTATGAGATAAAAAAGATAGATAAAGATACAGGTGATTTTTATTTAACAGATTCAAAAATTAAAAAAAATCTAACTTTAAATATGTTTGGAAGTTCTGTAAGTTCAACTATGCCAATCCTCACTCAATATGCAAGAAATAGAGAAAAAGATCTCAAATATAAGTATAGATTAACAATTATAGAAGAACCAGAGATAAATGAGCATCCCTTATCTCAAGCAAGATTAGTTGAAGCACTGTTTCCAAAATCAAGACCTAAAAAACATTTTAATATTATAGAAACACATAGTGAGCATATAGTAAATAAGCTTAGATATTTAGTTTATACTAAACAATTAAAAGCAAGTGATATAGTGATATATTATAAAACAAAAGATAAAGATGAATTTCAAAAGATAGAAATTGATAAAAAAGGATTATTTCAAGGCAAAGATAATAATAGATTTCCAAAAGGTTTTTATGATGCTACTTTAGAAGAGATTTTTGAGATAGAGACAGCAAATATATGATAGCAGTAAATGAATATATCATACAAGAATATCTAAAATATAGGAAAACAGATAAAGATTTTGATAAAAATATATTACAAATGTTTTTTCAATATTATAAACCATTTGTAGTGTCTGTTAAACAGTTGATAAATATAGGATATGAAAAGAAAACGGCACTGTTATTATATACCAATTCAGAAGTATTTGATAAACTATCTATACGAACATCTAATATTCAAAATGATACAGAGCTAATACAAGATACAAAATTTAAACTTATGTTAACTCATAATCAAGATGAATATCCATATATAAATATACTAAATGACAAAATAAACAGAGAGTTTAGTGCTACTTATAATGCTAATGAAGATAGAATAAAAGCAAAAGAACATATAAAAGCATTAGTAAAAGATGCCAAATATATAAATATAGTTGATAGTTATTTATATGAAAATTGGAATACAAATTTTAATCTTTTGAAAGAGATATTATCAAATAATATTTCTATAGTTATTTATAGTAAATATGAAGATAAGCTTTCTTCTTTGGATAAAGATAAATTAAAAAAGTTAAAAGTATTTATACAAAAAATTAGAAATTTTAATAAAAATGATATAAGTATTTCTAAAATTAATATAAAAGATATTCATGATAGATATATTATTACAGATAAAATAATTATCATAATTACTTCAGGAATTAACTATATTGAAGATAAAGAGAAAGAATTTACATATATTGTGAAGAGTAAAAATTAATTTAAAGTAAGGAATAGGTAAATGGGTGAGTTAATAAAAAATTTATATAAAAGAAAAACATTTAACAGAATGTTTATGGATAAGTGTGTTGAAGAGCTTAATTTAGAAAATAAGCAAATTGTAGATGTGGGGGGGGATAAGCTCAAAAGTACTTATATGAGATATATTCACAACAAAGGCAATGAGGTGATAACGATTGATATATCTGATAATTGTGATATAAAGTGTAATTTAGAGATAGATAAAATACCTTTAGAAGATGATAGTGTAGAGATTGTATTTTGTTTTAATGTTTTAGAACATATATATAATCATAAGCATGCATTATCTGAAATATATAGAATTTTAAAGCCAAATGGTAAATTGTATTTAAGTGTTCCTTTTTTATTAAATAAACATGCTGATCCGTATGATTTTTTTAGATATACAGATACGACACTTGATAGATTGCATAATGATATTGGTTTTAAAAAACTACAACAAAAGACACTTTATGGTGCTGGAAAAGTTGCACATCAAACACTATCTTGGATATTTTCAAATAGTAAATTATCTATTATTGGAAAAATATTTAATATAATTTTTGGGTTTGTGTTTGTTGGTATTGATAGGATAATGGATAGTTTTAATAAAACTAAAAAAATGAATAAAGCTTTTGTTATTACATATTTTATGGAGTATCAAAAGTAGTAATGGAGATTTAAAAAATGAATATATTAATTTTTACAAATGGATATGGATTACAACAAAGTAATCTATATGCACCTCTTACGGAGATGTTTATAGCCATAGCAGAGAAAGGGCATACTTTACATATAGTTTGTAGAGAAGATTTTTACAGTGATGAAAACAATCATAAAAATATCAAAGTTTATCCTATTAAAAAATTTAATGGTATAAAAAAATATCTACTTATAAAAGATATGTATCAAGTAGGTAGCATAATAATAAAGGAAAATAGTATTGATTTAGTTTATTCTCATATACTTACACCACTTGGAATTACTGCTGCTACTTTAGGGCTTATTTATAAAAAGCCGTTTTTTCATTGGTTATGTGGAGATGGAAGAGTTCAAGCTAGTGAAGTTCCTTTTATGAAAAGAGTTGTAGGGGATTTGATAGATAAGTATATACATACAAGAGCAACTAAGATGATAAGTTGTTGTGATTGGGTGGCAGAGGAGCAGTCTATACCTCATAAAATTGATTGGAGGGAAAAATATGAACTTACTCCAAACTCTGTAAATATTCAAAGATTTGCCACTCAAACAAAAGATTATAGGGTCGAATTTAAAAATGACTATCCTATTATAATCTATGCTTCAAGATTATCTTCAAGAAAAGGGGCAGATATATTTATAGATGCAGTTACCCAGCTTATAGATGAAGATGTAAAATTAAATGCTTTTATAGGTGGTGCTGGAGATTTTGAAAGTTATTTAAAAGATAAAATCAAATCATCAAAATATCCTAATCAAATAAAATATTTGGGACAAATACCATCAAGTGAATTACCAAACTATTTTAAATCATCAGATATTTTTTGTGTTCCAGCCAGATACCAAGGTTTTGGTAGGGTTTATATAGAGGCAATGGCTAGTGGATTGGCAGTATTAACTACAAATCTTATTTGTACTAGAAAAATTGTAGATAATGGTATAGATGGACTGCTAGTAGAACCAAATGTTGAAGATGTAAAAAAAGGGATAATAAAACTTTTAGAAGATAAAAATTTAAGAGAAAAATTATCTAAAAATGCAGTAGAAAAAGTAAAAGAATATACAATAGATAAGATTGCTAAGAATTATATTGATATTTGGGAAAATAATATTGGAGGAAAAAATGAAAAATAATCAAAAAGATATGTTTGAGTATTTTGCAAATATTGCAAGTAAATCAATAAGTGGAACAGAAAAAGTAGGTAGATATGGGAGTATGCAAGATAAAGAAAAAAATATTTTTCAAGATATAAAAAGAAAATTAGATTTAGATAAGAAAAAGAATATTTTAGATATTGGTTGTGGCTGTGGAACGGTTGTAGCAGATATAATAGATTATGTTAAACAAAGTAATAAAAATCTTATTTTAAATGATTCAATTGAAGTATTACAACAAATTAAACTAGATGAACAGACTAAACAAATATCATTTGTATCTGGTCGATTTCCAAATATTGAATTAGATAATAATATTAAGCTTGATGCTATTATTCTATATTCAGTTTTACATTATGTAGCATTAGATAATATATATTTATTTATTGATTCTATGCTTAGCAGATTATTACAGGGGGGGGCAGTGTTAATAGCTGATATTCCAAATATGGATAAAAGAGATAGATTTAATAATTCAGATTTTGGAAAAGAGTTTAATCGAAAGTGGCAAGAAGATAAAACTACATGTTATATTTCAGAAAATTATCCATCTATTGATTTAAGTCATTTTAATGATAAATTGATATTTGAAATTTTAACTTATATTAGAAAGAAACAAGGTTTTAATGCTTACCTCTTACCTCAGAATGATACTTTGCCATTTGGATATATTAGAGATGATATTTTAATAGAGAAGTTGTAAAATGTATATAATTATTGATAAACATAAATGTGAGAATATTTTAAAAAATATGAATTATTCTATACTAAATAATTTTAAATATAAAAAAATACTAAATGATTTTTATAATCCTGAAGAGTATTTATTTTTTTGTAGTGATGATGGAAAAGATGTTATAGCATTGGTTTTAAAGAATAATATGGTTACTTTTTACGGTGGTGTTCATTATAATGAATATAATAGAATAGCAAATAATGAATTATTACTTAATGAAACTTTAGATTATTTAAAAAATAAAAAATTAAATTTTAGACTTTTATCAATTGATAATGATTATTTTGATAATTTAAAACAAGAAAATAGCATTTTTGATGTTCCATATTCTCCAACATGGGTTTATAAAGATATACAAAATTATGATAAAGAAAAACTACTTAATAGTTTCTCTGGAAAAAAAAGATATAAAATAAATAGAATTTTAAAATTAAAAGAAGATTATGAATTTGAATTATTGACATATAATGATTTTAAAATTAATATAGAATTATATTTAAAATTACATATAGACTATTTTAGAGATAGAAATCTTGAATCTGGTTGGATTGGAAGAGAAAGGTTATTTTATGAAATTATGGATTATTTTAATCAATATGAAAATTTATTTATTAAAATAGTTAAAAAAAATAATGAACATATTGGTATTTATGTTTTAACATTTAACAACAAAGAAATGATTTATATTTTTGGTGGAACTTTTGATAAAAATGATGAAAATATTTCAATGTTGATTTATTTTGATATTTTGGAAAATGCAAATAGAATATCAAAAGAATTTAATATAAATGATCTTGATGCCATGAGAGGTAGTTTTGGATATAAAAAGAAGCTAAATTTTAAACCAAAACCATTATATGCTTTAGTAAATGACCAGAATTGGATTGCACAATTAGATGCAGATATAGAAAAAGACAAT
>Ga0256837_1002309_pt1 | contig 11970 bp, 8 predicted proteins | sample 4562384metaG_FD_185976 | JGI IMG/M metagenome (GOLD analysis project Ga0256837, IMG submission 185976) | Hydrothermal vent microbial communities from Guaymas Basin, Mexico - 4561-384 | ecosystem: Environmental > Aquatic > Marine > Hydrothermal vents | place: Mexico: Guaymas Basin | collected... | reverse complement strand
GTTTGAGAGTGCTATGGAGAGTATTAAAGTTAGGTTTCGTCCTGTTATGATGACTACCTTTGGTACAATAGCTGGAATGATACCAATAGCACTAGAGCAAGCTGTTGGACTAGAACGACTCTCCCCTCTTGCTGACGTAGCTATCGGTGGTGTAATTATTGGTTCATTTTTAACACTTGTTTACTTGCCGATGTTTGCTTACTCATTTGATAGGGGGGATTAGATTTATGCTATTTATAAAACTTCAAATAAACTCTAGCTAAAGAGGGAGTATTTGCTTGATTTTTTTGAAGATTAGACTTTAATGTTTTCATAGAATCATCTAGTAAAGACTTATATTTTTCATCAGCTGTTATCTCATACATCTCTTGTAAATTTTGAAGCATTTTTCCAAGTGCTGAAGTATAATGGACATCTACTAGGTCTGCTTTTACATTTCTATCTTCATCAGCATACCAAACTCCATCTCTATAAAAATTATAGTAAATATTTTCCAGAAGATACTTCGCAAATTCTAGTTTAAACTCATTTTTAGTAACTTCGTACTCACGAAGTAAAGCGCTTATCATAAAAGCATAATCTTCTAAGAACACATCTTTAGATGGTGGATTATTAGCTATGGCTTGATGATGCAACTTACCTTTGTTAAACATAATCTCATTTAGTTTTGTTAAACTTCTTTTTGCTTGAGTTTTATATTTTTCATCTATAAATGAGGCTTGAAAAAGTGCTTCTATCATTAAAGCATTCCAAGCTGTATTTATCTTCTTGTCTATAAATGGGTACTCTCTTTTTGAGCGTATTTTTTTAAGTTCATTTATAAACTCTGCATACCCTTTTGGACGAGAAGTTGTTTGAAAATCTAGATGAACCATGTTTCCATCTATCGAGTTATCAAGCGCTAAATTCAACTCTTTTTTATACCTGTTTTTAGCTAAAGCATTTTTCACTTCAAGCATTGAAAATACAAAATATTTTCCTTCATGACCATCAATCGAAGCATCTGATGCACTATAAAAAAGATCTGCTTCACCGAATTTTCTTTTAGTCATATCTATAGTCTCTATTACAATCTTTTTATACAAATCTTTTTTATATATCTTATATGCACGGCTATATAGACCAATCAGCTCAGCTTGATTATAAAGCATCTTTTCAAAATGAGGTATCTCCCAATCTACATCAGTTGAATAACGAAAGAAACCACCATCTACGTGGTCATAAAGTCCATGCATAGCCATAGCATCCAAGACTTCTTTAGCTTTATCATACATTTTCAAGTCCAACATTAAATGTATTTTTGATACTTCAGGGAACTTGGTAGTCTCACCAAACCCGTAGCTTAAGTCATCCCACTCTTTGTTTATAGAATCTATGAGAGTTTGTTTTGAAAGTTTTATGTCTGTTTTTTTATTTTGTTTTTTAGATAAATCTTTTATTTTTTGTATTTCACCATCAAGCTCATGAGAGATATATCTTTTATACAATGATGGCACTAAAGTATCAAGTCCACTATATTCTTTTGAGCTATAAGGCTGGATATAAGCTGACATATAAAAAACCTCTTTTTTATTAGACATAAAAATGTTTATAGGCCAACCCGCAGGATGATTGTTTAATTTTTTATGTAAAGCCTGATAGAGTGAGTCAAGATGAGGCATCTCCTCCTTATCTATTTTTATAGATATAAAATATTTATTTAAAAGTTTTGCTATCTCTTTATTTTCAAAAGACTCTTCAGCCATTTTATGACACCAATGACAAGTTGAGTAGCCAATAGATACAAATACAGGTTTGTTCTCTTTTTTTGCCAAAGCAAAGGTTTTATCACTCCATACATGCCAATTTACAGGATTAGAAGCATGTTGAAGAAGGTATGGTGAGGTCTCATATCTTAAGTCATTTGCATGAGATATGCTAAAACTAAAAAATAAAATCATTAACAAATATATAAATTTCATATAAACCTTTTGTTGAAAGAAATTATAACAAAATTATTGCTAAAACTATTTTTTAGAACTTAATTCAATATTAAGTATAAACAGTTAGAATTACAAAATGAATAACAAGCAAAGAAAAGAACAAAGAAAAGAACTACTAATGCAAGAGGCTTCTAAAATATTTGAAGATATTGGTTTTGAACCTATGAAAATTGCAGAGCTTTCAAAAATAACCAATGTATCTATTGGGACTATATACTCTATTTATAAATCTAAGGAGAGTTTATACCTAGCATATATAGAATGCCAAATAGAGAGTTTTTATATGGAGCTTACTTGTAAGAAATCACAAAACTATACACCAGAAGAGAAAATATATACCTTTATAAAACTAAAATTTTCTTACTACAATGAAAAAAGAAATGCTATTGAAAAAAATGCAAAAAATAATCCTCTTTTTTTTAATGTTCTCTATAGTGAAAATATAAATCTTTTTCAAAAAATATATGACTACCTTTGTTTATGTTTTATAGAACTAAACCCTAAGCTTACTAAAGATAAGGCACTAAGAATGGCATTTTCAATCAACGGTTTTTCTGATGGCTACATAAGTCAATGGCTTGAGCTAGATGATGACTTAATGTCAAAAGTTGATGAGGCTTCAGAACTATATATTACTATGATAAAGAGTTGTAAATGAACACTACAAACTATAAAAAAAATATAGCTGGGAGACTAGCAGAGACTTTCATTGAGCATCCCCTTACTTTAATGCTTAGTGTATTTATTATTGTTATGGGTTACATAACTTTACAAATTTCACCAAGAGAGGCTAACCCACAAATCGTAGTAGCTGGTGGTGCAGTTATAGTTCCATATCCTGGTGTTAAAGCTAGTGAGATTCAAAAGGTAATTATTGAACCACTAGAGAGGCGATTAAGAGAGGTTGAAGGCGTTGAGGATATTTATGGAATTGCTCAAGATAATGTAGCTATTTTAAATGTTAAATTTTTTCTAGGACAAGAGAGAGATAAAGCAAACTTTAGACTTTATAACAGCGTACTGAGAAATGTTGATGTATTACCAAAAGGGATAATGCAACCCATAGTAAAAACAATGGATATAGATACTGATATTGCGATAGCATCAATAGCTTTTTATCCTAAAGATTCATCTTTGAGTATGACTGAACTTTATAAAAAAATATCTAAAATACAAACTAAAATAAATCGTATAGAAAATGTTGCAATTACAGACTTAATTGGTGAAAGAAAAGAGCAATACAATATAGAGGTTAATCTTCAAAAATTAACTGGCTTTCATCTATCTCTTGGTCAGGTTCTAAAATCAGTTCAAGGGCTTACAGCAAGAACACCAGACATTACAGGTAGGAGTAAAGATAACAAGATAATCCTATTTGGTGTACAAAAAGCTATACGAAATATTGATGATATTAAAAATTTAATCATTACAACTTATGGTGGTTCACCAATATACATACAAGATATTGCAACAGTTACAAAAGGTCAGGAGATTCAAAATATGAAATCAGCATCACTAACATTTGCTAAAAATGGTCTTGGTAATGAGCTAAAACAAACCACTATAAGTATTACTAAAAAACGTGGTGCAAATGTAGTAGAGGTAAATGAAGCTATTTTTTCACTTATGGACTCACTAAAACCTAAACTAGAAAAAGAAAATATTGGCTTTATCATCACAAGAGATGATGGATATACTGCAAACCACTCAGTAAATGAACTTGTAATGCATATAGTAATATCTGTGATTATTATAGGGATTTTATTAGTTATTACATTAGGATACAAAGAAGCACTGATAGTTACTCTTACAGTGCCTATGATTATATCTTTAACACTATTTACTGGCTATATGTTAGGACAAAGTATCAACAAGATATCTTTATTTGCCCTGCTTTTAAGTCTTGGACTTTTAGTAGATTCTGCCATCATAGTTATAGAAAACATACATAGACATTTTCATGACCATGATGCAAAAAATAAAACATTAAAAGAGATAGCTATAGCTGCAACAAATGAAGTTGGAAATCCAACTAATCTAGCAACTGTTGCAATTATTATGACTTTTTTAACAATGTTCTTAGTTGGTGGTACAGTTGGTCAGTACATACGCCCTATTGCAGTATATGCACCAATTGCAATGTTTACTTCACTTATAGTTGCTTATATATTTACTCCCTATTTTGTAAGTAAATTTATGACTAAAAAAGGTACAAAATGAAAAGTAAGAATTTTATAGAAAATTTTGTATATGACTTACTGGAGAGTAAAAGAAAAAAAACAATTACTATATTTATAATGCTAATAGCTTTAGTATCTTCAGTTATGCTTGTTACATCTGAGTTAGTAAAAGTAAAGTTACTTCCAAATCAATATGCAGATAACTTTACCATTTATATTGACTTACCAGAAGGTAAATCAGTTTATGAAACTAAAGAAGTTACAAGTTGTATCGTTCAAACTTTAAAAAAAGAAGAAATTATTACAGATATGTCTATATTTTTAGGTGAAAGTGCTCCCGTAGATTTTTCAGCGATGATGAAAGGAAGACTGTTTGCTAACGGTGAAAACATTGCTAATATTATGGTAAACCTAAAAAAAGAAAACCTAAGAGAAGAGAGTTCAGTTGAAGCAGTTCATAGACTAAGACCAATAGTTCAAAATGATTGTTCTATGCATAATGCAAAAATAAAATTTATTCAAGCACCTGCTGGACCACCCTATCTAGCTTCTATTGTTTTAGAAATAACTAGTGATGATAAGCAATCATCAATGGAGTATCTTGGGAAAAAAATACAAAAAATATTTCAAAATACAAAAGGTATAGTAGATGTTGATTTACTTATTGATGAGAATTTTACTAAATATACTGTTGAACTTAACCGTGAAAAGATTTTAAAATCAAACCTAGAACTAAATCAAGTTAAAAATATACTCTACTTATCATTTGAAGGTATGGATATAGCTTATACAAACAATGAAAATTCACCGAGTCAAATACCATTACATTTAGTTCTAAATAAGGACACTAAAGTATTTAATTCTAATAATAAGGAACAACTCTTAAATAAATTTTCAGAACTAAAACTTATGAACTCACTTGGAATGTTAATCCCTTTAAGCGAGTTAGTTACTATAAAAGCTAAAACTAAAGAACATACTATTATCTCTAAAAATTTATCTTCTTTGGTTAATGTAGTTGGTGAAACAGATGACATTAGTCAAATTTATGCTTTACTAGATATTAGAAGTGATATACAAAAGCAATTAGCACAAGAGTATAGTATAAAAAAAATAGGTATGTTAGACCTAAGACTTACAAGTAAAGAAACTAATGAAGTATTTAATCTTCATTGGGATGGAGAACAAAAAATTTCTATGGATACTATTACAGATTTAAGTATGGCTCTTGGTGTAGCAATAGTCTTAATATTTTTTATGATGGTTATATATTATAAAAACTTTTCTTTAGCTACGGCTATTGTTTTAGCTAGTTTTATATCTATTATTGGTGTTATTTATATGCACTTAATTTTTGATATTATTACTAGTGCACCATTTTATATGACAGGGACATCTCTTATTGGTTTTATCGCGCTAATTGGTATAAACTCAAGAAATTCTCTTCTAATCATAGATTTTGCTAAACAACTTATAGAAGAAAAAGGGTTCAGTGTTCAAAAAGCTATCGCTATCTCGGTAAATACTAGAGCAAAACCTATACTCTTAACAGTACTTGCTATTATATTTGCAAGTGCGCTTCTTGCAACTGATCCTGTATTTGGAGGATTGGGGATAGCACTTATTGGTGGAACATTAGCAGCATATGCTGTCTCTTTATTTATTGTACCTATTATCATATATAAACCATTGTTAAGTATATATATAAAATAACTATAGTAAAATAATAAAATTTAATAAATTTACGCTATAAAATTTAATAAATTCACGATATAATATTTAATAATACATGTTATAATATCAACTTAACTAGCTGATTTTAAGGAGAAAAAATGAAAATAATGTTTATACTGCTTTTTAGTATTGTAATTCAAGCAAATGAAGCGATAAATCTTGAAGAGGCACTACTTTTACTTAAAGAAAATAACTTAGAGATAAAATCAGCCAAACTAGATATAAAATCATCTTCAACACAGGTTGATAAAGTATCAGGTTCAAACTGGGGTAAACTAGAGTTTATTCAAGATTTTGCTAATTCTGATGACGCAGGAAATATATTTGGTTTTAAACTAACTTCTCGTGAAGCTAGCTTTGGAGATTTTGGTCTATCAGAATTTGATCCAACAAACCCAAATCTTTTAAAAATACAACCTAAAGATTTAAATTATCCAGATTCAAGAAACTTTTTTCAATCTAAACTAAAATATGAAGTACCACTTTTTACTGGTTTTAAAATATCTTCATATACAGATATTATGAGATCAATGACAAAAATTAAGAGTTTACAAAAAGATGCAATGATAAATGAAAAAACATATGAACTTAAAAAAAGCTTCTACGATATGGCATTATTAAAAAAATCACAAGAGCTTTTAACTGTTATACTCAACAACATTATGACCTTAGAAAACACAACACAAACAATGATAGAAGTTGGATATGCAAAAAAAGTTGACCTGCTAGAAGTTAAAGCAAAAAAAGGAAATATCCAAAGACTCATAAGTGAAATGAAATCAAATCAAAAACTTTTATACCATTACATCAGTTTTTTACTAAATGAAAAAACAACAAATATAATAACACCATCACTAGAAGTTGCTATGCCACACTATACAGATGAAGAGATTTTAAACTCTAACCTAGATATAAAACAAGCAGAACAAGGACTGCATGTAAGAGAAGATATGATAGATGTATCACAGTCTGCATACTACCCTACTCTTGGTGCATTCGGTGAAATCAGTACAGCTGACGATACTTTTTTAGGGGATGCAAGTGATCACTCAGCATACACAGTTGGTGCTCGTTTAACTTGGAATATTTTTAATGGTGGTTCAGATTCTGCAGATATAGAAAAATCTAGAATAGAGCATCTAAAAACTAAAAACCAAGTAGCTCTTGCCAAAAGTGGAATTGCACTTAAAGTACAAAAAATTCGTACACAAATCAAAACATATGATGAAGATATAATATCTTTAGAAAAAGAGTTAGCTCTTGCAAATGAGATTTATAAAAACTACGAGGGTCGATACAAAGAAAAACTCTCATCAATGAGTGATGTAATTATCAAGCAATCATCACAAATTCAAAAAATACTTGAGCTTCAACTAGCTCATAACAAAAGAAATGAGCGTATATTCGCTTTACAAAACTTAGCAAACGGAGATAAATAATGAAAAAAATACTACTAATACTTTTAACAAGCGCACTTTACTTAAGTGCTGAAGTAATTACCCTCTCAGGAAGTGTAATATCTGACAATCAAAAGATGATAACAAGTCGTTTTATGGGTTTTGTTACAGAGGTTAAAGTCTCAGAAGGAGACTATGTAAAAAAAGGTGATTTACTTTATACTATTGATTCTAAAGAGATTGATGCAGCTCTAACACAGGTGCAATTAGGTATTTCTCAAGCTGAACTAAGTTTACAGATGTATCAAAATCAATACACTAATATTAGCCTTAATCTAGAGCGCCACAAAAGACTTCTAGCAAAAGATATGGTTTCAAAATTTGAAGTTGAAAATTTAGCACTTGCAGAAAAAAATTTATCAAATATGATATCTATTGCTAAAAAACAAGTAACCCAAGCAAAAGCACAACTATCAGAAGTTAAAAACCAATATAGATACTTAAATATTAAAGCTCCAAACAATGGTGTAATTGTAGGTAAAAACATAAAAGTTGGTGAGATGGCAATGCCTGGTATGCCAGCTATTGTTCTCTCAGATTTAAGTAACTTAAAAATATCAGCAGAGATAGCTGAGAGTAATCTTGGTCGTATTAAACATGGTACACGTGTTCAAATTGCTATACCATCATTAAATATAAAAGCTCTTGGTAAAATTAGTGCCATTATCCCTAATTCAAATCCAATGACACATACTTTTAAAATAAAAGTATCTTTTAAACATGCCAACAAATCCATCTATCCTGGAATGTACGCAACTGTTGAGATTAGATAAGGATTTTTATGAAGGATCAAATCTATCAACCAACAGATGTTGCAGGAAAATTAGCAAAAGGTTTTTTAAATAATCCTCTAACTTTAGTTCTTGGCTTTTTTCTTTTAGCTATTGGTTATTTATCACTTATGATAATGCCAAGAGAAGAAAACCCACAAATGGTAGTAAGTGGTTCAACTGTTATAGTTGCACTTCCAGGGGCTTCTGCTTCAGAGATTCAGAAGGTAATAATAAAACCCTTAGAGCGTAAGCTAAAAGAGGTAAAAGGAGTTGAGCATATCTCTGGCATGGCTATGGATAATGTAGGTATCGTAAATGCTGCATTTTTTATAGGTGAGGAGAAAGAGGGATCAAACCTAAAAATATATGACAAAATTATGCAAAATTCTGGTATGTTTCCAGTAGGTGCGATGAATCCAATCATTAAACCACTTGACATTGATGTAGATATTCCAGTTGTAAGTGTTGCATTTTACTCAAACAAACAAATGAGTAAGACTGAACTTTATGATAGAGTAAAAGATATACAACATCATATAAACGGACTTGCTAATGTTGCTGTAACTGAATTAAAAGGTGGTAATCGTCAACAGTTTAATATTGAGGTAGATATAAATAAACTCTCAGGTTATAACATATCAATGGGGCAAATTGTAAAAAGTGTAAAATCACTTTCATATTCCGTTCCTGCTGTAAAAAATCGTACTAAAGATAACCAAATAATTATGCTTGGTGTTAAAAATGCTATAGATTCAGCAGATGATGTCGGAAATATTATAATTGCAAAATACATGGGTTCACCAATATACTTAAAACAGATTGCAAAAGTTACAGACTCTTATGATATTCAAAACTTTAAGTCAGCATCTATAAGTATACGAGACGAGAATGGGAACTTTAAACCACTTCAAACACAAGTTACCCTTACCGTTTCTAAACTTCAAGGTACAAATGCAGTTGTAATTGCAGATGCAGTTAAAAGTGAACTTTCAAAATATAAAGATCAACTTGCAAAGACTGGTATAAACTTTGTAATCACTAGAAATGATGGTCAACGTGCAGATGACGCGGTAAATGAACTTGTATATCACCTTATTTTATCTATTGTTATTATCGCGATTTTACTTATACTTGTTCTTGGTTGGCGTGAATCTTTAATAGTTACTTTTACAGTCCCTGCAATTTTAGCTATAACTCTTTTTGTAGCATATCTTTCAGGTCAAACTATCAATAGAATTACCCTATTTGCTTTTTTACTATCACTTGGGCTTTTAGTTGATGCAGCTATTATTGTTATTGAAAATATACATAGACATTATCATTCCAAAGAAGCAAAAAATGAATCTCCTGAAGATATTATGGTAAAAGCGACTGATGAGATTGGTCCACCTACAAATATAGCAACCCTTGCTATTATAATGACAATGGTACCTATGGCTTTTGTTGGGCAAATGATGGGACAATTTATGAAACCAATCCCTGCAAATGTTCCAGTTGCTCTTGTAGCTTCACTATTTGTAGCATATATATTCACACCATATCTAGCACTTAGAATGCTTAAAAAACCAGAGCATAAAGAGGAGGCAAAATAATGTTTGAAAAATTTAGATTAGCTGTCCTTGATGGCATACAAAGCAAAAATAAAAGAAGTTTTATACTAATTGGTACACTTGTTGGCTTTATTCTATCAATAATGATGATTGCACCAACAAAACTAGTATTGGCAAAAATGTTACCTGGAAAAAATAATGATACTTTTACAATCTATACATCATTAGCAGAAGGTAGCTCAATCGAGCAGACTAAAAGAGTGACTGATTGTATAGTTAATCAAGTACAAAAAGAAAAAGAAGTTAGAGATATAGAAGTATTTTTAGGTATGGGTGCACCACTTGATTTTGCTGGACTTATCAAAGGAAGCCACTTTAAAAATTCTGAGAATGTGGCAGAGATTGTACTCAATCTTAGCAAAGCACACCATAGGGATGAACCATCATACTTCATGGTTCAAAGAATGCGTCCAACTATACTCAAAAGTTGTGGCGAAATTTATCCAAAAACAGATATATCTTTTGTAGAACCTCCAGCTGGACCACCAGTTCTAGCAGCACTTGTTGCTGAAGTATATGGGGATAATGCAGATGGCATAAGAGAGCTTTCAAACAGAGTTGAAAATATATTTAAAAATACTGAAGGACTGGTTGATGTAGAGGTTATGCAAGATGAGATTTACGATACTTTCGAGGTTCAAGTAAATAGCACAAAGGTATCTCTTTCTGGTGTAACTATTAAACAATTAAATGAGATTATTTATTTAGCATTTGAAGGTATGGATATAGCTGTTAAAAACTCTGACATTGCGAATGATCAAATCCCAATACACCTTACCCTAAGTAAAGAAAGTAAAAAGTTTTCATCTAAAAACATCAATGCTATTAAAGCAAAACTTTCATCACTTAAACTAATGAATAATATGGGTATGATGATACCACTTACTGAATTAGTAACTATTGTACCAAAGAAATCAAACCCAATGATTATGTCTAAAGAGCTTCATCAGATGACAAATGTTATGGCGGAGACCGATATGGTATCTCAAGTTTATCCACTAATGGATGCACGAGAAAAAATTATAGATACTTTTTCAGATACATATAAAATAGAAAAAATTGGTCTATTTAACTTAGAACTTACTCACAAAGATACTGGTAAAATTTACCAAATTATTTTTGATGGTGAAATGGAAGTTACACTTGATACTTTTGTAGAACTTGGAGCTGCATTTATAGCAGCCTTAGTTTTAATATTTTTACTAATGGTAATTTATTATAAAAGCTATACTTTAAGTGGAATTATTTTACTGGGTTCATTCCTTTCTATCATTGGTGTTATAGTTGGTCACTTTATCATGGATATCTTTACTACAGATACTTTCTTTTTAACTGCTACTTCACTTATAGGCTTTATTGCACTTATTGGGATAAGTTCAAGAAATTCTCTATTACTTATAGACTTTACAGCTTCACTAATGAAAGATAAAAATATGGAAAAAGCACAAGCTATTGCTTACGCAACAGCAACACGTGCTAAACCAATCTTTTTAACTGCTGCAGCCATCATACTTGCTTCAACACTACTAGCCGGAGATGCTGTTTTTGGTGGACTTGGTGTTGCACTTATTTTTGGAACAGTTGCAGCAGTTGTAGCCTCACTTATAATTGTCCCCGTATTGTTATTTAATGCAGATCTAAAAAAACATTTTAATTTATAGTCTCTAGATATTTGAGAGACTATAAAAGGATTAGTTCATTAGTAGAAAATAATAGCTTATATTTATCAATATTTAATTATTAAACAGAGATAATATCTAATGAACAATAATTTGCAAACAAATGAAGAGATTGAGCTTTTACTAAAAAATAATAATCTAAAAGAGATATCTGAGTATATTTATAAACAAGATTATCATATCCGTCAGATGCATGTTATTGGCACTGCACTATCTGCAGAAAATAACCTCGATAAACTACTAGAGATGATACTAATCCATGCTAAAAATAGTACAAATGCTGATGGTGGTACTCTTTATCTAACTGCTAAAGATGAAACATCTTTAGAGTTTAGTGTTGTTGAAACTACATCACTTAATATTGCTATGGGTGGTACAAGAGATAAAATTTCATGGCCGCCACTACCCCTATATAAAGAGGATGGCTCTAAAAATAAAGAGATGGTTGCAGCTACATGTGCACTTGATGGTAAAATTATTAACATAAAAGATGTTTATGAAGTTGAAAAGTACAACTTTGAAGGTACTAAGAAATTTGATGCTGGTACTGGCTTT
>Ga0256837_1002308_pt1 | contig 11970 bp, 13 predicted proteins | sample 4562384metaG_FD_185976 | JGI IMG/M metagenome (GOLD analysis project Ga0256837, IMG submission 185976) | Hydrothermal vent microbial communities from Guaymas Basin, Mexico - 4561-384 | ecosystem: Environmental > Aquatic > Marine > Hydrothermal vents | place: Mexico: Guaymas Basin | collected... | reverse complement strand
TATAAGTATAACAATAGAGATAATAGGCAATATAGCTACTATCCAAAATAGATTATTCACCCCTGCATATCCACCAATAACAGGACCTAATATCATAGCTAATGCAAATGATATAGCAATAGACCCACCCATATGTGCCATAGCTTTTGGTCGTTGTTCCTCTTTTACAATATCACTAATCATAGCAGTTACAACAGCACCAATAGCTCCTGCACCTTGCAAAAACCTTCCTAAAAGAAGTGTTAAAATATCTGTTGATATAGCACAAAATGCAGAGCCTATAGCAAAAAGTAAAAGACCTGTTATAATTGTACCTCGTCTTCCTAACTTATCACTCATAATACCAAATGGCACTTGAAAAATCATTTGAGTTATCGCATAACCACCAATAACAATACCTACTAAAGTTGGATTTGATCCAGGAAGTGACAGTGCATATACAGATATAACCGGTAGCACAATAAATAATCCTAAAAATCTCATAGAGATAATAAGATTTAATGGCATAATAGTTTTTAACATTAAAGTTCCTCTTTTTTTAATCTAAAAGTATATCACAAAATTAATAAATTTTATATTTTTTTACAATTTGACAATTAATTCACAATTTTTAGATACAATTCAAAAATTTCGAAAATTTAACAAAGGAAGTGTATGAAAAAAACAATATATTTATCTGCTATTTGTGCCGTAGCACTAAATGCAACCGATCTAGGAACAATAGAAGTTCAAGAGGTAACTGATACAAAAATTATAGAAAATGTAAGCAACGAAGAGGTAAAAAGTGCTGATTTAGCAGAAGCTCTTGCAAAACAAGTACCAAGTATAAATATGATAAGAAGAAGTGGTATTGCAAATGATATTACACTTCGTGGTCAAAAAAGAGATAATATAGTTGTAACTATGGATGGTAGTAAAGTATGTGGTGCTTGTCCAAATAGGATGGATCCACCAACATCTCATATAGTTGTAGCAAATGTAGATAGTGTAAAAGTAAGTGAAGGTCCTTATGATGTAGAGGAGTTTGGAGATTTAAGCGGTAGTGTAAAGATCAAAATGAAAACACCAACAAAAGAGACTAAAGGTGAAGTTGAAACTACAATAGGAAGTTTTGGATATAAAAAATTTGGTGCTAAAGCAAGTGGTGGAAACGATAAAGTAAGAGTTGTATTAAGTGCATCTTATGAAAATAGTGAGCAATATGAAGATGGTGATGGTAATACTATAGCCCAACAAATCCAAAATGCTGTTACAACAAATCCAAAATTTGCCCCTTTTGCATTTAAACCTCAATATCAAGATATGGATGCATATACTAAAAAAACTGCTATGGGAAAAGTTTTTGTAAAAATATCAGATAATCAAGATTTAGAAGCTAGTATTACTGCAAATAGAAGTGATGATGTATTATATGGTAATAGTAAAATGGATGCTATATATGATGATAGTAATATCTACAATCTAAAATATACTATAAAAGATCTTGGAAAATACTCAAAAAAACTTACCTTTAAAGCGTATAAATCAGATGTAAAACACCCTATGAGTACAAAATATAGATTAGCTAGTGGAGTAAACTCTGCAAATGAAGTAATAAGTCAACTTACTACTGATATGATGGGATTTAAAGTTTTAAATGATATTCAAGTAGATGACAATAGATTAGCAACCATAGGAATAGATACAAGTAAAAGAAACTGGGATGGTGCTTATATAGGATATGGTACAAAAACAGCTCTTACAAAGCGACCATCTATCCAAGATGTAGATACAGTTAATAATGCTATTTTCATAAAATGCAATAGAGATATAAATAATATTAATATCAAAACAGGCTTAAGATACAATGATACTACAATAAGTACTGCAAATACTACTTATAATGATAGAGATTTCAACTCTTTAGATGCAAATATTTTAGCTACATTTAAAACTGATGATTCTACAAAATTTTTCGCAGGTATAGGAAGAGCTAGTCGTGTTCCAGATGGAAGAGAATTATACTTTAATAGCTCTATGAATGTTATGAGTGGAAATCCAACTTTAGATCAAACAACAAATACAGAAATAGATCTAGGAATTGAAAAAAAATATGAAAATGGTTATTTAAAATTTAAAACTTTTTATAGTAAGCTAGATGATTATATATACTTCAACAAAGGAAATACAAAAACATTTTCTATGAAAGGAACTCCTACAACTACTGCATATAACTCATTTGAAAATATTGATGCTAAAATATATGGTTTAGAGATACTTGCTAGTTATGATCTAAGTGATGATGCATATTTAGATTTAGGAGCTGCATATCAAAGAGGTAAAAAAGATAACCCTATGATAGGTACAAATATAAATACTATTTCAGGAGTTACTACAACAACTGCACAAACAGATACAGATTTAGCAGATATAACACCTTTAAAAATCAATATTGCATTAAACTATGATATAGATGATTCATTATCTACAAAAGTAGAGTTAATACATGCAAACTCATGGAATAATTATGATAGTGACAATGGAGAACAAGCACTTGATAATTATAATATTATAAACCTAAAAGCAAAAAAAGAGTTTGGTAAAAATATAGAAACAACTATTGGTATAGATAATCTATTTGATAAAACTTATGCTGTATCAAACACATATGCAGATCTTATATTATTAGGTGATGGAACAAGCAATGAAGTTATGCTTTTAAATGAACCAGGGCGATATATATATGCAAATTTTAAATATAAGTTTTAATAAAACTTATATTTAATAAACTTTAATATGCTCTTTTAAACTCAGGATAAGCTTCAAGACCACACTCAACTACATCTAATCCTTCCATTTGCTCATCATCACTAGCTTTTAAAGGTAATATTTTATTTATAATAAATAGTATTATATAGCTACTTACAAAAACAAAAATTGCTACAATAACCACACCTTTTAATTGATCAAAAAATGCTTTTTCTGTAAAAATCCCAACAGCTAATGTTCCCCATATACCATTTACTAAATGAACAGATAGTGCTCCTATTGGATCATCTATTTTTAGTTTATCAAAAAATGGAACTGCTACTACTACTAAAGCTCCACCTATTGCACCTATTAGAATTGGTATATAAATATTGTATAAATCTGGTGCAGCGGTGATTGATACTAATCCACCTAATGCTCCATTTAATATCATAGTAATATCTAGTTTTTTATATTTTAAATACATTAAAATACCAACCATTATAGCTCCAGCAAGACCTGCAGTATTTGTATTTAGTATTGTAAGTGCAACAATATTAGCATTTTCTTTACTAGCAATGCTTCCTACACTTCCACCATTAAATCCAAACCAACCAATCCAAAGCATAAAAGCCCCAAGAGTAACTAATGGAATATTTGAAGCTGGTATTACTCGTACTCTTCCATTTTTATTATATCTACCTTTTCTAGCTCCAATTATAAGTATTGCAGCAAGTAATGCCCAACCACCAGTTGAGTGAATCACCGTGCTTCCTGCTAAATCATACATATTTAGATCTAAAAATGTTCCACTTAATATATTAGATCCCCAAGAGCAATTTACAACTAATGGATATATAAATGAAGCTATAATTACTGTAAATATTGTAAGTGGTAATATTTTTGTTCTTTCACTTACCCCACCACTCATAATATTTACAACTTTTCCAACAAATGCCATCTGAAATAAAAATGCAGCCCAACCACTCATAGAATCAGATCCAAAACTACCAAAAGCAACATTGTATCCTACTAGTAAAAATGTCATTGATGCAACTGAATATATCATAGTATTTGTCATCAAAACTGCACTTACATTTTTAGTACGAACAAGTCCAGCTTCTAACATAGCAAAACCTGGTACCATAAATATAATTAATACAAATGCAAAAAGTGCAAAAAATGTATCAATTATATAGGAAATCTCTGGCGACATAAACACTCCTTATATTTTTTAATTAATATAAGAAGTATATCATAAATTTTTAATTTCAATAAATTTTAATTCAAATATCTACCAATTTATTGAATCTTTTTTAATTTTTTTTAATATTTCATTTGTTTTTGAAAAATGTTTACAACCAAAAAAACCTCTATATGCAGATAAAGGACTAGGATGTGGAGCTGTAAGTATATGATGCTTAGTTGTATCTATAATCTTTGATTTTTTTATAGCACCTGCACCCCAAAGCAAAAAAATAATATTCTCTTTATTTTGAGAAATATATTTTATAATATTATCTGTAAAAATCTCCCAACCCTTATTTTTATGACTATTTGCTTTTGAATCTTCTACAGTTAAAACACTATTTATAAGCAAAACACCCTGTTTTGCCCATGATGTTAAATCACCATCTATACAAATAGAATCCCTATTAAGATCACTGTTAATCTCTTTAAATATATTTACCATACTTGGTGGATTTTTAATATGTTTTGGTGTAGAAAATGCTAAGCCTTGAGCTTGATTTGGTTGATGATAAGGATCTTGACCTATAATAACTACTTTTAGATTATCTAACTTGCATAACTTGAAAGCTGTAAATATTTTATCTTTTGGTGGATATATTGTTTTTGTTTTATACTCTTGATCTAAGAAAGTTTCTAAACTTTTATAATATTCTTTTTCTTTTTCTTGATCAATTATATCTTGCCATATCATTTTGAAAGCTTAAAAAAATTTTTTACTTTTGTAAGTCCAAAATGCATTCCACTATATCTCATAAGAGAAGCTACACTTTTCCACTCTTTTTTATCATAACATGGAGCTGGACAAGTTCTACATCTGGGTTTAATATCATGTGGACAATCAAGAAGTCTATCAAAAGAGTAATCTATAAGTTTCTTACAATCATCACATAAATTTAATTCAACTTGATACTCTTTATCATTATATGATAATATTCTAATATGATCTTTACGATTTTGATGTTTATGTTTACAGTGAAGTTCAAAAAACTTTTTTAAAGTTTTTACTTCACCTTCAAATTTTTCACTAGTCATTTTTAATAGTTATAATCTTACTACTATTTGTTAATATATTTTCAACTCTATTTTGCCAAAGTTGTCCAAAAGTTATTTTATCCTCTTTTGTTGCTATACCTTGCATAATTTTTTGCATCAACTCTTGCTGCATAGGATTTCCTGGTATTGAGCTTGGATTATAAATAACCTCTACACTATCTCCATTATCCAATCTTTGTAGTTTTACACTTGAATTTATATCATCATTAAATTTCATAAGATCATGTCTTACAAATTTTCCACCAATTCCTTTAAATCCACTTTTTTGTGTAGAACCTGTAATTTGAGTAAAAACATTTGCAATAACTCCTGCTACTCCATCTTCTAAATCCTCTTTAAATGATACAAATATCTCACCTCTTTTTGGAATTTCATCTTTATATAAAGCTTTTAATCCCTCTAAAGCACAAAGATATGCACCTGCGATTGTAGGGCAACTATGCCCTGCAGATTTTACAACATCAAGATAACTAAATTCTATAATACCATCTTCAAATGTCCCTAAAAATTCACTTAATTCATCTTGTAATTTTATTGTTGGAACTCTTTTAAAAAACTCTGGATATCTCATCTTTTTTTTACCCCTTGGCAATTTTGTGGCTTTTCATGTGGAAAAAACCAATCTTTTATTATTAAACAAACACTTATAAATGCTAAAATATCCAAAACCCAATTATTTGGATATCCTAAATATAAGTACGCAACTGGCAAAAATATAACCAATGGATATTTTACAAAATAGAAGAAAAATATCAGCGTACCATATATAACATTCATCTACTACATACCACTTAATTGTCTTTTTACATCATCTGATGCCATAGATATATTCCAAGCTGGCTCCCAAACAACCTCAACTTCTATATTTTGAACCGCATCAATCTCTCGTATTACTGCTTCTTCAACCCATTGAACAATCATCTGATGTAGTGGACAAGCTCTAGTAGATAGTGTCATTACAACTTTTGCATTTCCCTCTTCATCACATGAAGCATCATAAATAAGCCCCATCTCTACAAGGTTAAATCCAACTTCTGGATCATTTACAGTTGATACTGCTTTAAAAATTTCCTCTTTTGTTACATTTACTGACATAATATACACCCCTTTAAAATTAATTTTTAAAAGTATATCTTAAATAAGATAAAAATAGTCTTATTTAACTATCCTAGTCGATCTTTATAACTTTTATAATCATAATTTCGTACTATTTTTATAGTACCATCATCTTTTTGTATACCAATACTTGGTAAATTTATACCATTAAAAGTTGTAGTTTTTACCATAGTATAATGTATCATATCTTCAAAAATAACTTTAGAACCTATTTTCAATGGTTTATCAAAACTATAATCTCCCATAATATCTCCAGCTAAACAAGTATTTCCACCTAAGCGATATTTATGCTTTTTTTCTAATGGATCTTTTGAAGCACCTTTTATATCTGCTTTATACGGCATCGCTAAAGTATCTGGCATATGAGCTTCTGCGCTTGTATCAAGTATTGCTATATCTATCTTATTATGTACTATATCTAAAACTGTAGCTTCTAAATAACCTGTTTTCCACCCTATAGCTTCACCTGGTTCTAAATATATATCTAAATTTGGATATTTTATTCTAAAATTTTTTAAAAGAGTTATTAAACCATCTACATCATAATCATCTCTTGTAATATGATGTCCACCACCAAAATTTACCCATTTTAATTGTGAAAAAAAATGACCAAAATCCTTTTCAAATTTATCTAAAACCAATTTTAAAGCATCTAGATTTTGTTCACAAAGTGCATGAAAATGAAGCCCTTCAATCTCTTTTGGTAATTCTTTTAAATCATCTATTTTAATACCTAATCTACTATATACACCACAAGGATTATATAGATCAACCTCTACACTACTTACTTGAGGATTTATTCTAAGACCTATGCTATTGTGTTTTTTAATTTTATTTTTATAAATATTAAATTGATTTAATGAATTAAAAATAATATGATTTGATAATTGAGCTATTTGTTCAAACTCATCTGGCTTAAAAGCAGGAGAATATGTATGTATCTGACTACTAAAATACTCTTTTGCTAAAATAGCTTCATTTAATCCACTTGCACAACACCCCTTTAGATACTTTTTACAAAGATCAAAAGTTGAATACAGTGCAAATCCTTTTAAAGCTAAAAGTATATTAACATTAGTTCTATCTTGAATCTTTTTTAATAATTTTAAATTATTTTCCAACAACCTCTCTTGACACACATATATAGGAGATGGTAAATTCATATTTAAATATCCTCTTTTTTCAACCACTTTTTTGCTATATTTTTTAAACTAGATGGATTTGAAGATGCAAAAAATTCTATTTTTGTCTCTTTAAATTTTCCATAACAATTATAATTATATTTTAAATACTCCACTATGGCATCTCCACTATGTATTGTATTGGCATTATTTAAAAAAAGAGAAATTTTATCTTGAATAAGAGGAAAATGTGTACAACCTAAGATAACAACATCTATATTTTTAATATCTTTAAAATAGTGTCTAAAAGTAGCCTCTAAGATATCTCCATCTAAAATAGACTCTTCAACTAATGGTACAAAAAGTGGTGTAGCTATAGATATTATATTTTTATAACCTTGTTTTTGTAAAAAAAATTGATATTGATTTGATTTTATAGTAGCATTTGTACCTATAACTAAAATATTGCTATTTTTTGGTATATTTTTATTTTGTAGTGCTTTTACTCCAGATTGGATCACCCCTACAACAGGTATATTTGTATTTGCTCGTAATTCATCTAGTGCATAAGCACTTACACTATTACAAGCTATAATAATAATATCAAGATCAAAGTTTTTAAAAAACTCCAAAGCTTCAAGTGAATATCTAATAATAGTATTTTTATCTTTTATCCCATAAGGTACTCTTGCAGTATCCCCAAAATATACAATATGTTCAAAAAGTTTATCTTCTAGTAGAGATTTTACAACAGTTAATCCACCTATACCACTATCAAATACCCCTGCTCTCATTTATACTTTAGTATCCTTTTTGTATTGTTTATACTATCGAAAAATACTATTTGAAATATAGGATCCAACTCTATATTATCATCTGATTTTTTTATAAATGGCTTTATTTCTATAGGTTGTTTATCTTTTAACTCTATAGTAAAGATTAAATTTCCTATTGTTTTTACACTATTTAAAATAGCTTTTTTTAACTTTTGATCCTCTACATTTAGTAAATTATCATCTTGTACCACTTTTAATATACTAAAAATAGTATCTATCTTCTCTTTAAAAATAGTTTTACCCCAAGAGATAGTACCATATTTAAAGTGTAATTTTGCAGTTTTATTTAACAACGGATGTTGCTTTGGTTCTCTTGTATCATCTAAAAGTGTATAAAATACCCCTAATCCACCAAGTTGTTCTACAAAATTTAAAAGTTTTTTTTGAATATCTAATTTATCATCATGACAAAGTGTATTAAATCTCATATCTTAACCGTTCATCGATATAAGAAACTCTGCATTACTTTTAGTCTCTTTCATCTTTTTATAGATAAATTTTAAAGCTTCCACCTCATCCATTTCACTTATAGCATTTCTTAATATCCAAATTTTTTGTAACTCATCTGGATGTAGAAGTAGCTCCTCTTTTCTAGTTCCTGATTTTGTAATATCAACTGCAGGATATACTCTTCTTTCAGCTGCTTTTCTACTTAGAACTATTTCAGAGTTTCCAGTTCCCTTGAACTCTTCAAAAATCACTTCATCCATTTTTGAACCTGTTTCTACTAAAGTAGTAGCTATGATTGTTAAGCTTCCACCCTCTTCTATATTTCTAGCTGCTCCAAAAAATCGTTTTGGTTTATGAAGAGCATTTGCATCTACTCCCCCACTTAGTACTTTTCCGCTACTTGGTGTTACAGTATTATAAGCACGAGCTAGTCTAGTGATACTATCAAGAAGTATCACTACATCTTTACCCATTTCTACTTCTCTTTTTGCTTTATTTATAACCATCTCTGCTACTTTGATATGATTTTGAGCAGGAAGATCAAATGTAGAGCTATAAACCTCTCCATTTACACTTCTTTGCATATCTGTCACCTCTTCTGGTCTCTCATCTATAAGAAGTACCATAAGTGTAGCTTCAGGGTTATTTCTACTTATACCATGAGCTATCTCTTTTAATAATTCTGTTTTACCAGATTTTGGTTGAGCAACTATTAATCCTCTTTGACCTTTTCCCATAGGGGCAAACATATCTATAATTCTTCCAGTTAATCTTGCTGGGTCATACTCAAATTGAAATTTATCAGTTGAATAAAGAGGTGTTAGGTTATCAAAAAGTGGTCTATTTTTTGACTGATTTACAGGCAAATAGTTTATAGCTTCAATTTTTAAAAGTGCATAATACTTTTCACTTTCTTTTACAGGAGGTCTTACTTGTCCTGAAACTATATCTCCACTTCGTAGTGCAAATCTTTTGATCTGTGTAGCACTTACATAGCTATCACTATAACTATCACTAAATTTACCATCAAGTGGTCTTAAAAATCCAAATCCAGCCTCTTTTATATCTAAAATACCAGTAAAAAGTATATATCCACCAGCACTAGTTTGAGACTCTAATATAGCAAACATCAGATCTTGTCTTTGAAATTCTTGTGGATTTTCTACATTTAATTCTAATGCTGTTGCTATTAATTCATCAAGAGTCTTATCTCTTAATTGTTCTATAGTTAAACCTTTTACTGGCACATGTGTTCTTGATTTTTTATTTTGAGGTGTTTTTTTTGGAGTTTTTTTCTTTGTAGTTTGTTTTGGAGCAGAATCTTCTATTTTTTGATTAACTTGCTCTTTAGATGTTGTTTCTTCCATATTGATTGATTTACCTTTTGAATAGAGTTTATTTTTTTATTATAACATATTTATAATAAAATAATTATAAAAAAAAGAAAGATTCAGCAATTCTTTAGGTCTATCCGATCAAATCCCCAAATCTAACTAAGTAAATATTAAGAATAAAATTATTTTTCTTATTCACATATACTAGTTACTGCTATGGGTGAAGTGGGTACGGCTGCAACTATCCTATCAGCTTCATTAGGTCATACAAACCTAGATACTGTAAATCAATTTTATCTTAGTGCTAATCATGAAAAATCATCAAATCAAGCAAATACTACTATTGACAAACTAGTATCTAATAAGATACAATAAACAATCCAAATATACCCTTCATTTACTGATATTTTTATCTATTTCTCTTGACTTTTCAATCGTTATGTGTTATAATACACCTAACGATTAACTAAAGGTGGAATTATGGCAGCAATAATATATCAATTAGATAAAAGATCAGGAATAACTTATGCATATGAATCAATATCATATTGGGATAAAGAGAAAAAACAATCTCGTGCAAAAAGAAAATTAATAGGTAGAGTAGATAAAAATACAAATGAGATAGTTCCAACAGATGGAAGATGTAGAAAAGATAAACAAAAACAGATAAATTTACAAAATAACAATAAAGTATTATCTACAAGACAATATTATGGGGCTACATATCTATTTGATAAAATTGGTGATAAATTAGGATTAACTAAAGATTTAAAACAATGTTTTCCAAATAGTTATAAACAGATACTTTCAACTGCATATTACCTTATATTAGAAGATAATAATCCATTAATGAGATTTGAGAAATGGGGTAATACTCATAAACATCCCTTTAATAAAAATATATCATCACAAAGAAGTAGTGAATTGTTTGCTTCTATTAGTGAAGATGATAAGATGAAATTTTTTAAACTTCAAGGTAAAAGAAAAGTAGATAATGAATTTTTTGCTTATGATACAACTTCAATATCAAGTTATTCTAAATCTCTTAAACAAGTACAGTATGGACATAATAAAGAAAATGATAAATTAGCACAAATAAACTTAGCAGTAGTATTTGGTGAAAAATCAAATTTACCCTTTTATTATCGTAAACTAGCAGGTAATATACCTGATTGTAAAACAGTAAACAAATTACTTAATGATTTAGATATGCTTGGATTTAATAAAGTAAATTTAGTAATGGATAGAGGATTTTACTCTAAAGCTAATATTGATACACTCTATAAATCTAAAAAGACTTTTTTAATATCTGCTTCAATGACATTAAAATTTATTAAAGAGAATTTAGAACCATTACTTAATAAATTTACATCATCAAATAATTATAATCCAACTTATGAATTATATACAAAAACTATTAAAAAATCTTGGGGTGATGATAATAAAGATATCTATATACATTACTACTATAATCAATATAAAGCAATAAATCAATCAATAGAACTTGATAAAAAACTAATAGAATTTAAAACACAAATTATAAATGATAAAACTCTAAATTCAATTAATAAATCATATCAAAAATATTTTACAATTACAAATAATAGTGATAATAATATAGTAGATGTAACTATAAATGATGATATTGTATCAAAAACTAAACAAAGTTATGGTTTTTTTACTCTTATTACAAATAAGCAAATGAGTAGCACTACAGCTTTAGAAATATATAGAAATAAAGATGTAGTAGAAAAAGCATTTGGTAATCTAAAAGAAAGATTAAATATGCGTCGTACATTAGTATCATCTGAACAAAGTTTAGATGGTAAATTATTTGTTGAATTTATAGCTTTAATATATCTATCATATATTAAAAAACAAATGCAAGATAATAATATGTTTAAAGATTATACTATACAAACTCTTTTAGATAAACTTGATGTAATTGAATGTTATAAATATAAAAATAATAAAAAATTACAAGTAGGAGAAATTCTTCAAAAACAAAAAGATATTTATACTAAAATGGGTATCGAAATACCTAGCTCGTTATGAGTTGATGGGAATGTAGGATGAAAATAT
>Ga0256837_1002305_pt1 | contig 11974 bp, 9 predicted proteins | sample 4562384metaG_FD_185976 | JGI IMG/M metagenome (GOLD analysis project Ga0256837, IMG submission 185976) | Hydrothermal vent microbial communities from Guaymas Basin, Mexico - 4561-384 | ecosystem: Environmental > Aquatic > Marine > Hydrothermal vents | place: Mexico: Guaymas Basin | collected... | reverse complement strand
GTATTTGGCTCGACTATCATCAAAAAAGGAACTCGCTTAGATAATCTCATCCAAGTGGCTCATAACTGTGAGATAGGAGAGGGGAGTGTAGCAGCTGCACAATGTGGTTTTGCTGGTTCTACTATTGTAGGAAGAAGTAATGTTTTTGGTGCACAGACTGGAACAGCAGGACACTTAGAGATTGCTCCTTTTAATACCTTTGCTGCTAGAACAGGTGTGACTAAAACAATCAAAGAGAGTGGTAAAACTTTTGCAGGTTTCCCATTTATGGATCATAGAGCATGGCTTAAAATTCAGTCAAAACTTGCTAGACTTATAAAATGAAAATATAAGGACTTATAGTTATGACAACAATCCCTCTTAACTCAACGAAAAAAGGTGTTATTTCGGTAACAAAAATAGAGAGACCATATGGTGAAGATAGTGCTCCAGTAGCAAGTATTGGTATCTCACTTACGGGTAACTCTGAAGCTCCTGAATGGAAAGTTCATATTCCTATGGATAATCTTGATGAAGTTATTGAAGCTTTAGAGAAGTTAAAATAGTCGTAAAAGAAGTTTTAAACTTCTTTTACAAACTCTTCAATACGTTTGATACCAGTACGAATACTCTCAATATCAGTAGCAAAACTAAATCTAAAGTAACCCTCACTACCAAAACCTACACCTGGAACAACTGCAACCTCTTTTTTCGCTAGTAAATCTTTAGCAAATTTAAGAGAGTCATTGCTAATCTCTTTTATATTTACAAAAAGATAAAAAGCACCATCAGGTTTTAAAACACTAAGACCATCTATAGCATTAAAGAGTTTTACTGCTTCATCACGACGAGCCTTAAACTCTTTACGCATCATCTCTATGTCAGCATCTGCAGAACCATCAAGACCAGGAATAGCGGCAATTTGAGTGATAGAGTTGATATTTGATGTGCTTTGAGACTGTAGTTTTTTAGTTGCTTTTATAAGTTCAGTATCATGTGCAGCCATATAACCAAAACGCCATCCTGTCATAGCAACAGATTTTGAAAGACCATTAATAGTTACTGTTCTCTCATACATATCTTGACTAACAGCAGCTGATGAAGTAAAAGTACCTTCATAGATGAGTTTTTCATACATCTCATCACTAGCAACAATTACCTTTGTTCCTTCAAGAACTTTTCCAAGTGCAGTAAGTTCCTCTTTTGAGTAAACACTACCAGTTGGGTTAGATGGTGTTGTAAGTACAAGCATCTTTGTTTGAGGTGTAAGTGCATTTTTAAGTTGCTCTGGAGTGATTTTAAAAGAAGAAGTGTCATGAGTCTCTATCTCTACTACAGTTCCTCCACAGTATTTTACAAGTTCAGGATATGTAACCCAGTAAGGAGCAGGAATGATAACCTCATCACCCACATCTATAGTTGCAGAAAAAAGATTAAAAAGTGAGTGTTTTGCACCATTGTTTACGATGATTTGGTTTGGGGTATACTCTAAACCATTATCGCGTTTAAGCTTTGTTGCAATTGCAAGTTTGAGAGCAGGAACTCCATCAACCGCAGTGTACTTTGTAAAGTTGTTGTTGATGGCATCTATAGCAGCATCTTTGATAACTTGAGGTGTTCCAAAGTCTGGTTCCCCAGCTGAGAAACTTAGTATGTCTTTACCTTCAGCTTTTAACTCTTGTGCAAGAGTTGTGATAGCTATAGTAATTGATTCAGATAGTGTGTTTATTCGGTTTGTTAGCATATGCTTTTTCCTTTGTTGACTAGGTGAAATTAATAAAAGAAGTATAGCTAAAAGAATAATATATATAAGTTAAGTAATGCTAACTTTTCATAGATTTGATAAAAGATTCGTAAATATACTCAAGTTCAAGATCTTGTTCAAGTAGATCCTTATTATCTTCAACAAGAATGTGTTCTAGTATAGCAACACGTTTAAGCATATACTCAAACATCTCTTTGTTAATATCGGGAAGCATATTGTGCATAAAAGGATCTTTACAACGACCTTTTTCTATAACATGTGCAGGGATACCGATAGCAGTAGCATTATCTGGAACCTCTTTTACTACAACTGAGTTTGCTCCAATTTTAGCATATTCACCAATTATGATATTTCCAAGAACCTTTGCACCAGCACCTATAACAGCACCTTTTTTTACAGTTGGATGGCGTTTACCCTGATCTAGTGAAACACCACCAAGAGTTACACCTTGATAGATAAGAACATCATCTTCAATGATAGCAGTCTCACCTATAACTACACCAGTACCATGATCTATGAAAACTCTACGACCAATAGTAGCAGCGGGATGAATATCTATGTGTGTAAATATCTGAGTAAGCCCCATAATGATTCTGGCAGAGCGTTTAAAGTTTGCATGGTGGAGTCTATGAGCAATTCTATACCATGCGATAGCCCAAACACCAGGGTAGTTAAAAAGAAAGTCTAGTTTCGAGTTAAGAGCTGGATCATTTCTGTAAGCATTTGCAAAATCTTCTTTAATATCGCTATAAATTCCCATGGAGTGCCTTAGCTTGTAGTTCTTAGATAACCATTTTGATAAATAAATGTCTCTAGTTTTGAAAGTGTATCACTTTTTTCTTTTTCTGTGATAAAAGTACTCTTTAAAAGGTCTATTTTAAGTTTATTTAAAAGTTTATCTTCATCATATCCTATATCACCTAGAATATTGAGAGTGCTTTTAGACTCAACTGCATTACTTATTTCATAAGATATTTCATTGATATTTATAGTATATTCATTAGGGTGTGTAAAAAGATTATGTCCCATTCCTAAAGCCTCTTGATATGCACCAATATTGAAAAATCCTAAAAAATAATCCTCTTCTTGAAGATTTATATCATGGAGATAGAGTGGTTTGTCAGGATTGAAACCTATCTCTCCATCACTATCACAAGTGATGTCCCATATCGTTGCACCACGAACAGAGCTGTTTTCTAGATGATGAAGAGGCATCATCGGGAAGTGTTGCTTTAAACCCCAGTAATCAGGGAGACTTTGAAAGATGGAAGCATTGATAAGATAACGTTCTTGAAGATTTACTTGAAGCTGTTTTAACTCATTTGTATTTATTTTAGATGTAAGAGTAAGAGACTTTTTAATAATATTATGAACTAATATTTCAGCGTTTGAACGATCTTGTAGATCGATATACCCTAAATCAAAAAGTGTTAGAAGTGATTCAATATGATCGAGTGCATCGTGAAGATACTCTATACAGTTTTTAGATGTGAGTTGTGTATATAACTCCTGTAGCTCTTGCACTAAAGGTGGATTTGTATCTTTTAGCTTTAAGAGAGTTTCATTATAGTCTTGTGTAAAAAGTTCTAAAACAGGTGTTATCAGTATGGCGTGTGAAGCGACAATATATCGTCCAGATTCTGTAAATATATTTGGATGAGAGACACCCTTTGCATCCATGATTTCACCAAGTAAAAAAACAACACTACTTGAGAACTCCTCAATGGAGTAGTTATGAAGTTTAGCATCAGGATGTTGTTCATAAGCGACGGCTAAACCTCCTCCGATATTAATGTTATTAAGTGCATCAGCACCTAACATTTTTAACTCAGCATAGATGTTTCCAGCCTCTCTTAATGCTCTTTTAATAGGGGCTATATCCTCCATCTGCGAACCAATATGAAAATGAACCATAGAGAATTTTTCTAAAAGGGAAGCATTTTCTAAGAGTCGAACAGCTTCTAAAATCTCTGTAGCAGTTAAACCAAACTTAGCATCCATTCCTGCACTCTTCGCCCAAGTTCCACTTCCAGTAGAGTGAAGACGCACTCGTATGCCAATGTTTGGTACTTTTAGGTTTGACTCTTTGGCAACAGCGATAATAGTTCTTAACTCTCCTAAGCCTTCTATAGTTACAGTGATGTTATGCCCTGAGTGTGCAGCGATAAACGCCAGAGTTATCATCTCTTTATCTTTAAAACCATTGACTGTTATCTCAGAACCTTTAAGGGATTTTCCTATCGCTAAGATGAGTTCAGCCTTACTCCCTGCTTCTAAACCATAGTTAAACTCTTCACCAGCCTCTGTAACAGCATTGACAACATGAGGTAGTTGATTTACTTTTAGTGGAAAAACAGCTTTAAATTTTCCTTTGTAGAAGTTCTCTTTGATGGCAAAATTAAAACAGGAGTAGAGATGTCTTATCTGCTTTTTTATAAGGTGTGGAAATCGTAAAATAATTGGTCCACGAACACCATCTTTTCTAATTTTATCTGTTATATCTAAAAGAGAAGGGGATGATTTATAGTTTACTTGAACTACATCACCTTTAATTGTAAAGTTATTATTTGACCATATATCTAAACCGAAATTATCCATAAACACACCTAAATATGAAGCTTATGGTGAAAATATTTGTCTATGTTAAAATAGATTTCACCACTGCGATTTTTAAAAGTAAGTAGAGTCTTATTTAACTCTTTCATCTTTTTTACACCCATAACAGCAAGAACAACCTTCATACTTTTGATAAGGTTTGTATGGTACTGTCCTATCTCTTTTCCCTGTTTGACAACAAGAAATGAAGCTCGTTTTTTAGGGTCTTGTGTAGCCATTCCAACAGGGCATACATGAGAGCCAAAACCTGAACACATTTTTGCACGAATACATCCACCACTCATCATAAAACCACGAGCTATTCCTATAGCATCAGCACCCATAGCAAGAGTTATGATGGCATCATCAGGTGTAAGAATCTTTCCACTTGCAATGATTTTAATGTTCTCTCTAATCCCATGTTTAGTTAAAAGAGTATCAAGAACATAGAGTGCATTATTTGTTGTGAGTCCTACTGACTCCATAAGTTCTAGTGGTGCAGTAGCACTTCCTCCCTCACCACTATCTACTGTGATGAAGTCAGGAAGATTTTTGCCCTCTGCTTTTCTTTGAGCCATCTCCATAGCCATCTCTTCAACTGCATTGGCATTAGAGACAACTATCTTAAAACCAACTGGTTTTTTAGAGAGTTTTTGGAGTCTCTCCACAAAATCAAGTAGGTGAGAAGTAGAGTCAGCGTAAGGAAAACGGTTTGGTGAGAAGAGATTTTCTCCCTCTTTGACACCACGGTAGTAAGCTATGTCGGCGTTTACCTTACTCCCTGCGAGTTTACCACCAGTCTGTTTTGCACCCTGAGCTATCTTAATCTCAGTCATACGGCAAAATTTCATCACTTTTTGGTATCTTAACTCATCAAACTTACCGTTGTCATTACGAACACCATAGAGTCCAGAACTCATCTGAAAAATCATATTTGGTATATCACGAGGAACTTCTTTTGGAAAATCTTCTATATTAGCTGACCATTTAACACGAAAGAGTAGATGAGAAGCTGTATCGTAGATATAGGTATTTTGAGTTTTTTTATTGAGTAAAACAGTTCTATACCACTTCATAGCTATAGCACGATTAAAGAAAAAATCACCAAGTTTAAAGATAATATTTGCAAAAAAAGTACTTTTAACTATCTCTAAATATTTTGCATTTTTAGGATCAGGTTTATGTGTAAAAAGATGGTTCGATGTAAGAGAACCTTCCCCTGTATTTATAGTAAGTCCAGAGTTTGCCCCTGCTATACTAAAAGCACGAACAGCCTCAGGGCTTAGTGCTCCATCACTCATAGCTGAACGGATTATGGGAGTCTCAGAGACAAAAGGAATCTCTCTTGCTTGACCAAAAACGACACTTGTATCATCACTTACTTCCTCTTCATTTAAAACATTTGGAGAGTGTTTGATAATAAATCGTGAACCTGAAAAGGGTTGTGTAACTGAGAATGATTGGTAGTTTGGTAGATCTTTTGCAGCCTTATAGACCCAGTCGACTTTATCTTTAGAGTCATAAAAAGTCTCTTCTGCAAAGTACTGACGCATAGGCTCTCTTAGCATCTCTAAAAGATAACGTCCTCGACCGATAACAGGATAGTTTATAAGTAGAGAGTGTTTACGCTGAACATATTTGTCATAGATAAAAAGAAAAAAGAGACCAACAAAAGCTGCGACAATGAAAAACTCAAAAAATTCTAAAAATAGCTGCCACAACTGATGAATGATCTCCATTTAAAATTCCGTTAATGCAACTGTCTCTTCAGTTTTGTTTTGTAGATCTTTTATCCAAATAGTCCCGTTTTCTAACTCATCAGAACCGATAACACAACAGAATCTGGCATTTGCTCTATCTGCACCTTTGAGGTGGTTTTTAAGGTTTTTAGCTTTAAAGTCACAAGTCACTTTTTTAGATTGGCGTTTCTTGTGTGTAAGGCTTACAACTAGTTCAACAGCTTCCTCATCCATAGCACCTATGTAGTAACCCTCACGCTTCTTCTCAGGCATAACGATAAGCTCCATTAAACGCTCAATTCCCATAGCAAAACCAACGGCAGGAGTAGGGCGACCATCAAGAAACTCTACAAGTCTATCGTAGCGTCCACCACCAGCAATAGCACTCTGGCTTCCGATGTTGTCACTTACAAACTCAAATGCCGTTTTAGAGTAGTAGTCAAGTCCACGTACTAAGTTTGTGTCTATCTCATACTTGATTCCGTTTGTATCTAGGATAGATTTTAGTTTAGAAAAATCACTCTCACATGAGTCACAAAGTGCATTTATAAGTTTTGGTGCTTTTGTATAAAGAGATTGACACTTCTCATTTTTACAATCAAGAACACGGATGGGATTCGTGATTTTTCGGCGTTTACAATCTTCACAAATCTCATCTTCAACAGACTCGATAAACTCTACTAAAGAGTCACGATACTGAGGCATACAGTTTTGATCTCCTAAAGAGTTCAGCTGAAGTCTATAACCGATACCACAACGTTTTAGGATGTCACTTGTCATCATTATCATCGCTGCATCCTCATAGACACTCTCAACTCCAAAACTCTCAACACCAAACTGGTGAAACTGTCTTAGACGACCTTTCTGTGGGCGTTCATAACGGAACATACTTCCGTGATAGAAAAAACGGTGTGTTCCTCCTGCCTTATCAAGTTTCTTCTGTATAAAAGCACGAACAACTCCAGCAGTTCCCTCAGGGCGAAGACATACATCATTGTTACCCTTGTCAGTAAACTGATACATCTCTTTTCCAACGATGTCACTTGACTCACCAACTGAGCGTTTAAAAAGAGCTGTCTCTTCAAGGAGTGGCGTTTCGATAAAATGAAAACCATACTTCTGAGCCACATCTGTAGCTGTATTTATGAAGTATGTAAAACGTTCATAATCCTCACTTAAAATATCATTCATTCCTCTAAGAGACTTAACCATTTGTATCCTTTTATATAAGTGTGTAAGGATACCATTTTTTAGCTTTTATTTCTTTGTGATATAATCCAAATAATGTTAAAAATAAAAAAAATATTTTCTAAATTAAAAAACAGTTTTAAAGAGGAGAGAGGCTTACTTGAGTCTGGAGAAGTTTTGCAAAAAAACTTTTCCACTACAGTAGCTTTTAAATATCTTGCAAATCTTCCAATAATAGAAGTAGAGATTGATGCTCAAAAATATAAGTTTTTATTTGATACGGCAGCTTTAAGTGTTGTACCTACAAAACTGATCAAGAGTAATCTACTCAAACCATTAGAGAGCATAGAGATAAGTGACTCTCAAAATACTCTAAGTGATAAAAATCTCTACACTCTATCCTCTCTAAAGCTTGGAGGTTTAGAGTTTTGTGATTTTGCTGTAGTGACTCACGATTTTGACACTGAGTTACCTCTTTCATGTTTAGAGATAGATGGTATCTTTGGATATAACTTTTTAAATGCTTTAGTTACACAGATAGATTACCAAAATCAAGAGATACATTTTTTTCATAAAGTCCCATCCACAAAGGGTTTTACAAAGCTTCCACTTCTCTTTGATGGTTTGAGTGGTCCTAGGTTTGAGATAAACTTCGCATTTAGAAATATACTTCTAACAGTAGATACTGGGAAAAACGATGGTATCTCCCTCTCTGTTAATGATGAGTTTGGCTCTTTTAATGAGTATAACTACGAAATGAGAGAGACTTCAGGACTCTTTATGAGCTCTTTTAATGGGCTTAAAGAGTACTCTAAAGAGAGAAACTATCTTGTCAAAGATTTTAAAATCACTCCAAAGATTGAGATAGAGAGTTATCCTGTAAGTCTAAACGCCAGCTCTTTGAGCTTGGTTGGAAATGATTTTTTGCAAAATTTTGATATGATACTAGATTTTAGAGAGAAAAAGCTCTACCTTAAAAAGCACTCAGAGGCTATCTTAAAGCGCAAGTTTTACAAAAGTTTTGGTTTTTTTATGCACTGGAGTGAGAAAGAGAAGCTCTATATCTCTGCATTGACAGAGGGACTCTCTGCTCAGTGTGCTGGTTTGGAGATAGGAGATAGGATTTTGGCATTGGGGGAGAGAGACAGTTATGATTTAAGCTCTAAAGAGTATTGTCAGATATTTTTAGAGCTTAATAGTTCTCTCTCCTCATCAAAAGAAGAGTTAGAGATTACAGTCAAAAACGACACAACAATAAAACGAGTTATACTCAAAAGGAATACAATAGATGAGATTTAAAGATTTACAACTAGAGAGCAAGATACTCAAAGCTCTTGATGAGAAGAAGTTTCAAACGCCAACAGCTGTTCAACAAAAAGTTATTCCTCTTGTTTTAGAGATGAAAGATGTTATGGCTCTCTCTCAAACTGGGAGTGGAAAGAGTGCGAGTTTTGTTCTACCAGTTTTGCAACTCTGGAGTAAAAACCGAGACAATACTAAAAAGGGAAAGATAAAAGTTTTAGTGTTGACTCCTACAAGAGAGCTTACTCTTCAAGTAGCTTCGGCGTTTAGTGAGTTTGGGAAATATCTCCCTAAAAAGCCTCAGGTTGTGAGTATCATCGGTGGAGAGAAGATAGGCGAACAGCTTTTTGAGATTCAAAAAGGGTGTGATATTTTAGTCGCTACAAGTGGGCGTTTTTTAGATGTACTGAGTAAAAAACAGATGAACCTCTCTCATATAGAGCATTTTATCTTAGATGAGGCAGATAAGATGCTTGACTTAGGTTTTGAGGAGGAGTTAGAGGCTATTTTAGAAGCTATTCCTGCTAAACGCCAAAACCTTATGTTCTCAGCAACTTACCCGCAAAAGATGCAAAACATCGCAGCGAAGATAACAACTACTGCCGTAGAGGTAAAAATAGAGTCAGAGACTCAGGTTGTTGAGAGTATAAAACAGAGAGTTATAAACGTCAATCGTGAAAATCGCGGACCACTTTTAAGAGCACTTTTAAAAGAGAACAACTGGCGTTTAGTACTTGTCTTTATGGCAAACAAGAGAGCGACAGATAACATCGCTGAGAAGTTTAGAAAACATGGTATTCAAGCAGCTTCATTTAATGCAGACCTTGAACAAGATGTGCGAAACGATACACTCGCAGCATTTAAAGAGGCTAAGGTAAATGTTCTTTTTGCAACAGATATCGCTGCTCGTGGACTTGATATAGATGACATAGATTGTGTTATAAACTACGACCTGCCTCGTTCTCCTGCTGACTACATCCACCGAATAGGGCGAACAGCAAGAGCAGGGAAGTCGGGAGTTTCTATCTCTTTTATAGACTATGAGACAGAATCACATTTTAAACTTATAGAGAAAAGAAGTGAGATAAAACTTCCTCGTGAGAGCATTAAAGGTTTTGAGTTGCTAGGCGAAGTACCAAAAAAGGTAAAAGGTTCAGCCCCAGTAAAAGGGAAGGGAAAGAGTAAAAAAGATAAGCTTAGAGAGAAAAAAGCTTTAGAGGAGGCTCAGAACTCTTAAGTTCTATGCCTTAGGTCTATAAACCTTTACATTTTCACAGCTATCATTATCTCGAAGATACTGAGCATGAAGCTGACTCATGATACCTTTTTCACAGTAGAGTAGGTACTCTTTATCTTTTGGAAGTTTAGGGAACTCTGTTTTGAGTTTATGAAAAGGTATCTTTATACTCTCACACTCAGTCTCAATACACTCATCCTCAGCACGAATGTCGATGACTACATACTCTTTGGCGTTTAGATCTTGCACAACTTCAACAGCCTCCAAATTTGTCACATCATCAATAATATCGTGAACATAGATATCTTTTGCATCCTCTACAGCCTTCTCTAAGACTTCATAGTTAAACTGTTTTGCTACTTTTTCCATACGTTTAAAAGAGCCGTGAGTGATAGGGTTTTGGGAGATAACACCACAGTATTCAGGCATACTCTCTGCAAAGTGACGAGTCCCTATTTTCTCAGCTATGTCGATAATCTCAGGCTTGTTCATAGTGGAGAGAGGACGTAGAATGAGCTTGTTACTCACTTCGTCAATAAGAGCGAGATTACGGAGTGTTTGGCTTGAAACTTGTGCTACACTCTCACCTGTTAAAAGAGCATCTATCTCTAAGCTATCGGCTACTTTTTCAGATGCCATAAGCATAAGGCGTTTAAGTGTTACACCCATGTATGTTGGTGGTGTTGAGCGAAATATCTCCTCAACTACATCTTGAAAATCAACTGTGATAAATTTTACTTTATGCGATGAACCAAACTTACTCCATAGATAAAGAGCTACCTGTTTTACACCTATCTCATGTGCCATTCCACCGAGATTAAAGAAGATAAAGTGAGTTTTTATACCACGCTTCATCGTAAGATAAGAGGCTACCGTTGAGTCAAATCCTCCTGACATCAAAGAGAGTATATCTCCTTGTGTTCCTATTGGAAAGCCACTAAGCCCCTTGTACTTTGTTGTGATGAAGTTCAACTGACTCTCTATAAGTTCCATACTTATTTTTACATCAGGGTTTTTAAGGTCAACCTTTAGAGCATCAGAGTGTGCAAGAAGATAGCCACCTACAGTTCTCTCTAACTCTATAGAGGAGAAAGTGTGTGTACCTGTTCGCTTAGCTCTTACTACAAATGTTTTACCCTTAAGAGACTCTATAGTAAGCTCACCTATTTTAGCTTTTATCTTCTCTAAGCTATCCATACCATCTATCTGAAGGACTTCAAGTATCTGCTCTATCCCTGAAGTCTCTACAAGTTTTTCTCTTACTTGATTGATAAACTCTATAGGAGTGACCACTTCTAGTTTGTCAGAGAATTTTCTTACTGCGATTTCTGGACTGATACGCTCTAAAATATTGATAAGATTTGTATAGAGTTGACCAACCATCTGGCGTTTAGCCGATGAACCTTTAATCATAATCTCTGGAAAAAGTTTTAAGATGAATTTTTGAGTTTTTGGAGATATGTTTTGCACGAAAGTACCTTCTGTTTTTATTGATGCAATTATAGCCAAAAGCAGATGGAATTTACTCTATTTTTTTTCCAAAGATTGTAAAAGTGCCTCTGCTGCTTGTTTTCCCTGTCCCATCACACCAGTCAAGAGATAACCTCCAGTTGGTGCCTCCCAATCAAGCATCTCTCCAACACAAAAAACATTAGGAAACTTTTTTAGCATTAAGTTCTCATCTAAATTTTCAAACTTCAAACCACCAGCGGTACTGATAGCCTCCTCTAAGGGTCTAAAGGAGTCTAAAGAGAGTGGGAAGTTTTTGAGTGTTTTTGCAACTACTTTGGCATCGCTTAGCATCTCTTTTGGTAGAACCTCTCTTAAGAGTGAAGCCCTCACACCATGCAAGCCCAATCGCTTCCAAAAAGCGCTAAGTGTCTGTTTTGCTGACCTTTTACTCAACTGCTGGAGTAATTGAGTCTCTGTTTTATGTGGAAAAAGGTCTAAATGAAGAACGAGAGGAGACTCCTCTTCTATCTTCTCTCTTAAATATTTAGAGTGTGTATAGATTAAACTTCCTTCAACACCATGCTGTGTGACTACAAACTCACCAAGTTTAGAGTGTGTTTTACCGCTGATGTCTCTAAAATGAAGCTCTACATTTTTCAAAGGAGCACCTGCAAATCTCTCTACAAATAGTTCTGACCACGCTACATTAAAACCCAT
>Ga0256837_1002304_pt1 | contig 11974 bp, 9 predicted proteins | sample 4562384metaG_FD_185976 | JGI IMG/M metagenome (GOLD analysis project Ga0256837, IMG submission 185976) | Hydrothermal vent microbial communities from Guaymas Basin, Mexico - 4561-384 | ecosystem: Environmental > Aquatic > Marine > Hydrothermal vents | place: Mexico: Guaymas Basin | collected... | reverse complement strand
TATGTTAGTTTTTCCACCTGATCAAGGTATAGAAGATAGTTTAAATAAATTATATGATTTTAATGATAGTTGTAATTATAAGCTTCAAGTTTCAAAAAAAGGTGGAATTATTTGTAACTCCTCCCATAATTTACAAAAAAAAGTACTTAATAATTTTCCATCTGGATATTTAAAAATGAATCTGTATAGTGGAAATATCCCACTATATAACTACTATATAGATTTAAAAAATGAACCTACTAGTAGTGATGTAGAGAGGGCTTTTTCTAAGATAAGAGAAGAGCTACATTTTTAACTAAATTTTGTAATTATTTTATCTTGAAAAGTAGTTGTCACTTTTCCATTTAACTCTTCCTTATTATAAAGTGATTGATTATTTGATATTTTAATAATAGAATCTTGTTTAAATAAAAGAGCATTTACCTTATCACCAACTTTAATAGTTCCTGCATTTTCTTTTATACTATTTGCAGGATTTTGTACTGTAAGTTTAATTAATTCACTCATCGTTATCATTTTTGTTTTAACAAGTTTGGTATAGTAAAGAGATAGAATCTCTTCGATAGATTCACAACCATAGTCTGCATCATAAAATGCTACCTCTTTATTTACTGGTGAACTTGGTTGATGAAGAGATGTAAGTATATCAATTTCCCCATTTTTTAGGGCAGTTTGTAAACTTAACATATTTTCTTTTGAAGCTAATGGTGGATCTAATTTAGCAGTTGTATTAAAATCTTCACAAGATTCATCAGATGATATTAGATGATGAATAGACACTTCACAACTTACTTCTACTCCATCTTTCTTAGCACTATTAATCAATGATACAGAGCGAGGTGATGCTATCGATTTAAAAAGAATTTTAATTTTAAAATGTCTAGCAATCTCTATCATTCGTGAAACATGTAAAACCTCACTTAGATTTGGTATCCCTGCTAATCCAAGTTTAGAACTAATATCACCCTCTAACATCACACCACTATTTATAAGTGAGTTATCTTCAGCTTTACAAAATAGAGTTACATCATACATTTGAGAATATTCAGCTATTTTTATTGCTAAATTATTTTTTGCGATGGTACTCATATATGGAGCAATAACGCCTTTTTTAAGTAGTATAGCTATATCGCTTAAACTCATATCCTCTTTTAGAGTATTTAACATCAAATCAACTTTTGCACCATCTAAACTTTCTAAACTATGTTGAGCAAATTCTAGTACCACTTCATTATCAATAGATGGAGTAGAATCTGCATTTAGTATAAGATGTCCGATACCACCTTTAAGAGCTTTTTTAGAGATAGCTTTAATATTTTTTGAATTTAGTGTAGAATCTAAAAGTCTTATATTTGTATCTACTAGAAGAGGCATAAAATAAGCACCACCTGCATCTATAAAATCTTCATCTAAAAGATTTTGACCAATCTGAGTAATAATTCCATCTTCAATCAAAATATCAGATTCTTTTTCACCATTCACATCACAAATAATTGCATTTTTTATTAACATATAACCACCTTTTGATAACATTATTATAATTTAATAAGGCTTATTTTAAAATTATGTTAAAATTCTAAAAAAATTAAGGAAATAAATTTGTCTGAAAATTTATGGAAAATTAAATCATTAGTATTAGTAAATATATTCGCAATTGTTCTATTTGTTAGTTGGTTATATGAGCCGATGAGTTCTTTTTGGTATAGTGTAGACAGTGAAGCTTTTTGGGCTTTTAATAACTCTTTAGCATGGGGTGAAACATGGCAAGTTATATGGGGTATAGCAAACAACAGAGCATTTGATGTTGTATCTGCCATTGGGATAGTTACACCATTTTTTTATTATGGCTATAAACAAAAGTGGAAGTTATCACATACTTTTTCTATTTTAATTTTAGCTGGTTTAGTTGTTGTTTCTACAACAAGTATAGGTAAAAAGATTCCAATAGAGAGGGAGAGTCCAACAAGACATTTTGAGAGTTCTGTAAAGCTAACAGAGTTAGTATCATTTGAAACTAAAGATTCATCAGGTGATAGCTTTCCAGGGGATCATGGTTCTACACTTGTTATATTTGTTGGATTTGCATTTTTTTATCTTTCACTCTCTTATGGATTCTTTGTTTCATTTTTAGCAATATTTTTTGCATTTCCAAGAGTTATGGTTGGTGCTCATTGGGTTAGTGATGAATTGGTTGGGGCATTATCTATTGGTCTTATTATGCTTAGTTTTGTTTTCTTTACACCATTACATATTTTTTTACTTACAAAGATAGAATTTTTGATAGATTTTGTTGTAAAAAAAATAAAAAGATAGTTTATGAAATTATTGGTAAGTGCTTTGGAACACTCTGCAAATGTACATCTTAAATCATTAAAAAAAGAGTTAAGTGATGATGTTGAGTTTATAGGAATATTTGATTCTGAACTTGGAACACCCATAATTGATTTAAGAAGTTTAGCAATAATGGGTTTTGTTGATGCTATTAAAAAATTAAGATTCTTTTTTAAGTTAAATGCACAAATGGTAGATTTAGCTAAAGATGCAGATAAAATTTTACTTATAGATTCTTCAGGATTTAATTTACCATTAGCTAAAAAAATCAAAAAAAGATATCCTAATAAAGAGATAATTTACTATATACTTCCACAAGCTTGGGCATGGAAAAAGAAAAGAATTCCTGTTCTTGAAAAAACAATTGACCATTTAGCTTCTATACTACCATTTGAGAAAGCTTACTATTCAGATAATGCACCTATCAGTTATGTTGGTCATCCTCTTCTTGATACTATTAAAGAGTTTAAAAATGAGTTAAATTCTAATGTGAAAAAGATAGCATTTATGCCAGGAAGTCGTAAGGGTGAGATAAAAAAACTGATGCTAATATTTCAAGAACTTGTAAAAGAACTTGAGGTGGAAGCGATAATTATCATCCCTAAACATTTTACTAAAGAGGAGATAAAAGAGCTTTATGGTAACCTTTCAAGTTTTTGTATAGCTAATGATGCACATAAAACTCTTTATGAGGTTGATTTTGCATTTATTTGTAGTGGTACAGCAACTTTAGAATCAGCACTTATAGGGACACCTTTTATCTTAAGTTATATAGCTAAGCCATTAGATTATTTTATAGCATCAAATCTTATTAAGTTAAGTCATATTGGTCTTAGTAACATTATGTTTACACAATTTAATGATAGGGATTTACATCCAGAATTTATTCAAGAGAATGTAACTGTAAGTAATCTTATTAAAGCTTTTAATCAGTTTGATAGAGAAAGATTTTTAGAAGATTCTAAACAGCTAAGAGAGTATTTAAAATATGGTAGTTCAAAAAATATAGCATCAATAATAGAGGGAAAAAATGAAAATTAATTTTATAGATTTAAAAGCACAATATCAAGAGTATAAACAAGAAATAGATAGTGAAGTATTGGAAGTTTTTACTAATGCACAGTTTATTGGTGGTGAAAAACTTAACACTTTAGAAAAAAATTTAGCTACCTACATAGGTTCAAAATATGCTATTGGTTGTAGTAGTGGAACAGATGCACTTTTACTATCTCTTATGGCTTTAGGTATAGGGTCTGGTGATGAGGTAATTACAACACCTTTTACTTTTATAGCTACTGCTGAAGTTATAGCCTTTTTAGGTGCAAAAACAGTTTTTGTTGATATTGAAGAGGATAGTTACAATATTGATCCAAAAAAGATAGAAGATGTAATAACAGATAAAACAAAGTTAATAATGCCTGTTTCTTTATATGGTCAGTGTGCAGATATGGATGCAATAAATGAGATAGCTTCTAAATACGATATTCCTGTAATTGAAGATGCTTGTCAAAGTTTTGGTGCTACATACAAAGATAAAAAATCTTGTAACTTATCAACTATCGGTTGTACAAGTTTTTTCCCATCTAAACCTTTAGGTGCTTATGGCGATGGTGGAGCTATATTTACTAATGATGATGAGTTGGCTATCAAAATTAGAATGCTTTTAAATCATGGTCAAAATGAGAGATATAAACATAAGTATATCGGTATAAATGGTCGCCTTGATGCAGTTCAAGCTGCAATTTTAAATGTAAAATTAAAATATTTTGATAATGAAGTAAAAACTCGTGATGAGATAGGTTCAAGATATAGTGAACTACTTAAAGATTCGGATGTTATAACACCTAAAATAGCTGAGTTTAATAGTAGTGTATTCGCTCAATACTCAATAAGAGTTAAAGATAGAGAAACAATGATTGAGAAGTTAAGTTTAAAAGAGATTCCAACAGCAGTTCATTATCCAGTGCCACTTCATTTGCAAGAAGCATTTGAGAATCTTGGATATAAAAAGGGTGATTTCCCAATCTCTGAAGAGGTTTCAACTCAAATTATGTCTTTACCAATGTCCCCTTATTTAAAACAAGAGGAACAAGATTTTATAGTTCAAGCAATTAAAGGTAATTAATGCAAAATATAGCAATTATAGGTTTAGGGATAATGGGTAAAAACCATTATAAAACATTAAAAAATATCAAAAATGTAAATGTTGTTGGCTTATGTGATATAGCTAAACCAGATGGTATGAATGAACCATTTTTTAGTGATTTAGAAGAGATGTTAATAAAGGTAAAACCTGATGCACTTATAATTGCTACACCAACATCTTTACATAAAGAAGCTACTTTATTATGTACTAAGTATGATATACATATGTTTATAGAGAAACCAGTTGCTTCAAATGTTGAAGATGCAAGAGAGATGGCAGAAGCGATAAAGGATAAAAATTTAAAAAGTTGTATTGGTCATATTGAAAGATATAATCCAGTGGTAAAAGCTTTAATAAATGAGATTGATAGAGATGAAATTTTATCTATATCTATCACTCGTAGTGGAGCTTTCCCAAAAAGAATAGCTGATGTTGGAATCTTAACAGACCTCTCTGTGCATGATACTGATTTAATCAGATTCATAACTAAAAAAAATATAGTAAAAAGTGCTGTTTTTAAATCTCAGAAGATTCATAAAACACACGAAGATAATGCAATCTTAGCATTTGAATTAGAGGGTGAGGTTATAGGTGATATTAGTACAAACTGGTTAACACCATATAGAAAAAGAACTATTGCAGTTGCGTGTAGAGTTGATAAAGATAGTAAAATAAAATATTTTGAAGCTGATTTACTATCTCAAACTTTAACTGAAAGGGTAAATATTAATCCATCTTCCCATATCACAAGAGATTGTTTTGTGCAAAGAAGTAATGCATTAACAGATGAACTTGAAGCTTTTATAAACTATATAAAAACAGGTGAGAAAGGTTCTTTATCTAGTGTTGAAGATAGTATTATCACTTTGGAAATAGCCAATGATTCATAGTTCTGTTGTTATAGAAGATGGTGCAAAAATTGCAGACAATGTTACTATTGGCCCATTTTGTTATATTGGAAAAGATGTAGAGTTATCTAGTAATTGTATTTTAGAATCAAATATTATCTTAAAAGGTAAACTAAAAGTTGAAGAGAGTGTAAGAATCTTTAGTTTTAGTGTTATTGGGGAAAATGATACTGAGATAGAGATAGGTTCTTCAACACATATTAGAGAATTTAATCAGATAGGCTCACAGATTACAGAAGATTCATCAAGTAAAAAAATTACAATAGGTAAGAATAATTTTTTAATGGCTTATTGTCAAATACTTGCTGGGGTAACTACTGGAGAATCTTGTATATTTACAAATGCTGTAATATTAAGTGAAAATGTAAAATGTGAAGATAAGGTTATTGTTGGTGGACTTAGTACAATAGAGGCTAATAATACTTTAGGCACAGGAGTTATGATAGGTGGTGCATCGTATGTAGATCATGATATGCCACCATTTACCTTAGTTGAGGGTAATAAGGCATCAGTAAAAGCTCTTAATATTATTGGCTTAAGAAGAAGATTGGAAAATAAGAGTGATATAGAGGAGATTAAATCTATATTTAAAAGAATCTTAGGTGATTGTGTTGATAAAGATTTGGCTTTAAAAATAGCACAAGAACATGAAAATGAATATGCTAAGGCATTAGCATTATTTGTAGCTAATAGTAATATATAGATTATAAACTATTTAGGTGCTTTAAAAATTCATCAGGTTCTATAAAGCCAATGATTGTTTTAGAGCTTATTAGTTTTCCATCCTCTTCAAAAAATAGAAGGGCAGGTGGGCCAAAAATCCCATACTTTTTACTTAGTGCTTTTTGTTCTTCATTATTATCTGTTACATCAGCTTGAATTAAAATAAACTCTTTCATCTTCTTTTTCACACTAGAATTTGAAAATGTTATCTCCTCTAACTCTTGACAAGCTGTACACCACTCAGCACTAAAATCTAGTAAAATTTTCTTTCCTTTATTTTTTTCTAAAATAATATCTAACTCTTTTATAGAACTTATTTTTTTAAATTTTGGATGAGTTGAAACTGTTGATATTGATGAATTTACCATTTGAGGTTTTAAAAATTCTAAGGGTTTTGACATACTTGTAGAGCCACCTAATGCACCAATAAAGAGTGCAACTGAGTATATAAAAGTTATGATAGCTATACTTCTTTTAAAAATATGCCCATCTTTCTCAAATGCACCAAGGTAAAGGGAAAATCCAAGACCAAGCATTGAATATAGTAGCATAGTGATATATTCACTTACAACTCTCTCTAACATCCAAATAGCCACAGCTAACATCATTACACCAAATATTGCAGATACCATAGTCATCCATACACCAGGTTTTGGCATAAATTTTCCAGCACTAACCCCAACTACAATGAGAGGAATCCCCATCCCAATACTCATAGTAAATAGAGCCATTCCACCAAGAAGAGCATCTCCAGTTTGACCTATATATACTAAGGCACCAGCTAATGGTGCGGCAACACAAGGACCAACTATTAGAGCAGATAAGAAACCCATTATAGCTATCCCAAGTACCCCTGAACTTTTTTGAGAGCCACTAACCTTGTTTACTAAAGAATCTGGTAGTTTAAGTTCATAAAATCCAAACATACTTAAAGCAAGAGCAACAAATATAGCTGAAAAAGAGTATATAACCCATGGTGTTTGAAGTGATGCTTGAAGATTTGAACCAAATAAACCAGCTAAAACACCTGCGATAGTATATGCAACAGACATAGCTAAAACATATATTAAGGATAAAAAGAAAGCTCTTTGAACACTAATCCCTTTTCCTTGAGATATTATTAAACCAGAGATAATAGGAATCATAGGAAATACACAAGGTGTAAGAGATAGTAATAAACCAAAACCTAGGAAAGTCAAAATAATTAAGCCTATATTTCCAGAACTTATTGTTTTAGCAATAGAATCGGTTTGTGATAACCTCTTTGTAGGAATCTCTACTTTTATTTTAGTTTTTGTATTTGTTGGATTTATTTTTAGGGTTTGTAAAGATAAGTCTAGTTTAGAACTATCTATCTCAAAAGTATATGTTTTAGTAATTGGTTCATAACATAAACCTTGTTCTGAACATCCTTGATAAGAGAGTTTAAAATCAATTTTTTCAGCCCCTATTGTATCTAGCTCTTTTTTAAGAGTGATTAGAAAAGTTGGAGATTCTAAATAAATTTTATCACCATCATGTTCAATACTTTTTGGTTTATCTATATTATTTATACTGATATTATCACTATTTATAATTTCAAATTTTATTGATTTTTCATAGATATAGATATCTTTAGCTAATTTTATAGTTACTTCAATCTGCATAGAATCGTTTAAAGTGGTGTTTGGTATAAATGCTTCATTCGGCATTAGAAATTTATTAAAAGAGAAAAGTGTACTAACAAGAAGTAGTAAAAATAGAAGTTTTTTCATAGATAAATCCAATTATATATATTTTTATTATTGTAACAGATATAATTTATATATATCTTGTAGTTCAGATAAACTTACTTTTTTGTGTAACACATGGAGTAGTTAACATCTGTTTCAAACCAAATTTTCAAACTTTTTAAATCACTTACATCTTTTAATACTGAACTATTTAGTGTAGAATCTGCTTTCATTACACCATCTTTGAAAATATAGTCCATCTCTACAATTTTAGTGATATTATTCATATTTATCTCTACAATAAATAGACCAGTTTTTGGTTTTCCTCTTATCCGTTTGTTAGGTTTATAGTTGATAATTGTAGCTTCTATTATCTCTTTTGTATCTGGATTAGTTATTAGAACTTTTGAACCAACAAATATAGAACGGAAGTTTCCACCACTTTTAGCGATGGGGATATATTTTGCATTATTTAAAGTGAAATTATCAACACCTACTTTAAATTCACCTTTTTGAGTAAGAAGACAGCCCCCACCATGTATTCCCATCTCAGCAGAGTTCGCAATAGTTATTAGTATTATTAAGCTAAGTAATATTTTCAACATATATCAACCTTTGTTGTAGTTTATTTTATTATCTAAGAGTTAATCTCTTCCTCTTTCTCTTGAATCGTTAAAAGCTCGTCAACTTTTTGTTCGTAAATCTCCTCTATCTCTTGTAACTCTTTTGCTAAAGCTGTGATTCCAATCTCTTCATAACATTTAGGGTCTGCTAAACATTCGTTCTTTTTTTCCATCTCTAGTTCTAACTCATCAATTTCAGCAGGGAGTTTTTCTAAAGCTATTTTTTCTTTAAAAGTTAATTTGAGAGTTTTAGGCTTCTCTTTAATTATCTCTTTTGGTTTTTCTATTTTAGTAGCAGAAGATTCCATCTCTTCTAACTCTTTCAACTCTTTTTCTAACTCTAAATATTCAGAGTATTGTTGATGCGATTCCTCTATGTGCTTATCAGCTTTAAATATAAAAAGCTTTTTAGCAATTTTATCCACAAAATATCTATCGTGACTTACGATGATAACAGCACCAGCAAAGTTTGTGAGTTGTTCCTCTAAAATGTTGATAGTTGGAATATCTAAATCATTTGTAGGTTCATCAAGAATTAAAATATCTACCTCTTTAGTAAAGAGGAGGGCAAGGGCAATTCTATTTTTTTCACCACCACTCAGTACCCCAACTTTTTTTTCTAAAAATTCTCTAGGAAATAAAAAGTTTTTGAGATAACCATACACATGTAAATCTTTCCCTCTCACACTTACTCTATCCCCACCATGAGGGCAAAAAGTCTCCATAAGATTTTTGGAATCGTCAAGCATCTCACGATGTTGGTCGAAATAGCCTATTTTAAATTCACCCTGTTTAATTTTTCCACTTGTTGGTTCTAAACGACCTAAAAGTGCTTTGAGTAGTGTCGATTTCCCACTACCATTTGGCCCAACTATGGCAATAACATCTTTTTGTAAGATTCTTGTTGTGAAATCTTTTAATAACTCTTTGTTTCCAAGGGTAAGAGATAAATCTTCCACTTCAAAAAGCATTTTTTGTTTATTTATACTTTTGTCACGGTTAAAATGTTTTGCTTCTCTTTGGAGTTCAACCGACATTTTACGAATCTTTGCAGGGTTTGTTTTTGCATCTTCTCTAAGATTCATAAGTCTCTCTTTACGACCCTCATTTCTTTTTAGCCTTGCTCTTACACCCCTTGCAAACCACTCATTCTCTTTTTTGAGAACACCTAAAAGGTTGTCATGTTGTTTTTGAAGTGTACGAATCCATTCAGCTTTTTGAGTGAGATAGTTGGAGTAACCACCACTATATTCTCTCAAAGCACAATCCTCAACTTCAATAGATTTAGTAGCGATTCTATCTATAAAATATCTATCGTGAGAGATAAAAACAAGAGTAAATTTCTCTCGTAGAATCAGCTCTTCTAAAAATTCAACCATATAAACATCAAGGTGGTTGGTAGGCTCATCAAGAAGTAAAATATCTGGTTTTTGAAGTAGTAAAGAGGCAAGGGCAACTCTTCTTTGTTCCCCTCCACTCAATAAATCAATTGGTTTATTCTCATACTGTTTGAGGTCAAAATGTTGGATGATTCTTTCTATCTTATCATCAAGATTCCAAGCATTATGATGCTCAATATAGCGAGAAAGTTTTTCATGTTCATCTATAAATTTTTTATTATCAAAATCTTCTGCTAATAGATTAGAGAGTTCATTATATCTCTCTTTTGCATCGTTTAATTCTCTTAGACCATCCTCAACTGCTTCACGAACAGTATGACCCTCTTTAAAGTTTGGTCGTTGGTCAAGCATTTTAATCTCTAAATTATTTTTAGTGATTCTTCTTCCACCATCAGTATCTAATGTACCGTTGACAATTTTCATTAGAGTAGATTTCCCACTACCATTTTTACCAATTACAACGATTCTCTCACCCTCATCTACATGAAAGTTAATCTCTGTAAGTATCTTTTGTGCCGAATAATGTTTGGATATATTTTGTAAGTCTATTAGTGCCATATTTATTATCTTCCCTATTTTTGGGGTTTATTTGTAGAATAATATCTTGTTTTAGGTTAAGAGGTGCTTGTTAGTTATTTACAAATAATTTTAAAACAACTACCATCATCAGTAGCACTATATTGTAAATTCCCACCAAAACTTTTTTTCATAATATCTTTACTCATATATAAACCTAAACCTGTACCTTTACCTTGCTCTTTTGTTGTAAAGTATGGGTTAAATATCTTTTCAGCTATCTCTGGAGGTATCCCACCTGCATTATCCTCAATTATAATCATAGGTATTTTATCTATAAAATCGATTGTAATTTTTATAAACTTATCCTCTTTTTCCAACTCCTCAAAAGCATCTCTTGCATTTGACAATATATTTACAATCACTTGTTCTAGTAAATCTTCATAACCCACTATTGAGAGATTCTTCTCTTTTGATTCTAAAATCACATCAATATTATGATTCGCTAATTGTGTTCCCATCAAAGATAAAATAGATTCAATACTATGAAGCAAAACAAACTCCTTAGAATTCTTAGATGGTTTCACAAAATTTATAAATGTATTTATTGTTTCAGACATCTTTTGACATTGGTTTTGTATAAACTCACTATCCTCTTGTACCTTAGCATCCTCTAGCATCTGCATACTTGATAAAAGTGATAAATTTATGCTCGATGCACTAATCGCATTGAGTGGTTGTCGCCATTGATGGGCTATCATACTCACCATATCCCCCATCTGTGCTAATTTTGATTGTTGTAAAAGTTGTTTCTCTTTTTGTTTCAACTCTGTAATGTCAACAATGCTTAACATCCTTATTTTTATGCCAGAGTATGTAATATATTTAGCACTTGTTAATGTATATATTTCAGAATCATCTTTTTTCAAAAGTTTTAACTCATAAGGTTCAGCAAACTCTTGAGCCATTTTTTCCTTTGCTAACTCATATTCATCTTTTGGTAAGAAACTCATAATATCTTTCCCTATTATCTCTGATTTGTATTGATAACCAAGAAGCTTAATACAAGATATATTTACATTTGTTATTTTTCTATTTGTATCATAAAAAACTATCATCTCCATCGTTCCATCAAAAATATCTTGAAAATTATTCACCGATTCTGTTAAATCAATATTTTGTTTACTGATTTCAGTTGTAGCCCTCTCTACTCTCTTTTCTAAAAAAATATTTTGATAATCAATTTTTCTTTTTAATTTATTTTGTTTGAGAGTAAAAAATAACATAGCAATCAATATAAATATCAAAAAAGTTATTATTTTAAAAAGCATTATGTAATCAGTTTTATCTTGAATTGGGGTAGATACCCATCTATCAAAAATATTGTTATACTGGTTTTGGCTAATATTATTAATAAGTTTTTGAAAAATATCAGCTAAAATCTTTTCATCATCTCTTATCCCCATAGATAGCTCAAGGGTTTCCTCAAACTTACCATTAATTTTCAATTCCCCTAGATACTCTCTTTGTAGCATATATCCAACAACAGCCAAAGAGCCAATAACTCCATAAAGCTCACCTTTTTTTACCTTTTCCATACCCTCTTTAATTGTTA
>Ga0256837_1002301_pt1 | contig 12010 bp, 15 predicted proteins | sample 4562384metaG_FD_185976 | JGI IMG/M metagenome (GOLD analysis project Ga0256837, IMG submission 185976) | Hydrothermal vent microbial communities from Guaymas Basin, Mexico - 4561-384 | ecosystem: Environmental > Aquatic > Marine > Hydrothermal vents | place: Mexico: Guaymas Basin | collected... | reverse complement strand
ATAACTTGTCCTATCCACGGAGACTTTGAAACAACCCCACTCTATTTCATAAACACAACTTATGGCTGTGCTGAATGTTCAGTACTAGGTCGTGCCGAAACAAGTAAAGTTAGTTTTGAAGAATTCGTTAATAAAGCTAAAGCTAAACACAATGATCGTTATACATATCATAAAGATAGTTACGATGGTATAACTAGCGATACTAGAATAACTTGTCCTATACACGGTGACTTCATGCAAGAAGCTTATAATCATGCAGTGATGGGTCATGGTTGTGCTAAATGTTCTGGTAAACACCAATACACTACTGAGGAGTGGGTAGATCGAGCAATATCAATTCGCGGGCATCGTTATGATTACAGTAAAGTTAAGTATATTGATAAGTATACACCTGTAACCATAATATGTGCTAAACATGGTGAGTTTAAACAAAATCCTGATGCACATATTAATCGTAAAGCTAACTGTCCTAAATGTTCAGCTAGTATGCCAGAAAGAATTATCATAAATTGGTTAGATGAAAATGACATTAAGTATGTATATCAGTATATGTTTCCTAGTATAGATTCTAAGTTGCGATATGATTTCTATCTAACAGAACTTAATATTCTTATTGAGTATGATGGAAGTCAGCATTTTAATAGCATCAGTCTATATGAAAGTACTTTTAATCCAGATGCACATAACGGTATGACATATTTAGAATATACTAAATCTAATGATAAAAAGAAAGAAGAGATTGCTAGAAGTCTAAATGTTCCTTTAGTTAGGATCACTTATAAAGATAATGACATTATAGCTAAGTTAAAATACTTGATTTCTAAGTATTACAAATATAGAGTTAATGATAAATTCTATAAAACCTTTACAGATTTTTGTAAAGGACAACAACTACCACTGGACACCACGCCAGTAGATGTTAAGAAATACCTCACACATAAACCTAACTAATAATCTTTATTACTTAGTGGGCCAGTATAGTAGTAATATTATACTGAAAAAGCTATATAATTTATATGTAGTTAATAACCTTTCTAATTGCGGGAAGGAGCTGTTAAAAGTAAATAATACGACTCATAGCTGGAAACAGACTATGACACCTACACCAGTAATGGAAGTTGTAGGCATCGTAAAAACTTATTTACCTGGCTCTAACCGACGCAGCGAAGTACCTTAAACAGCGAAAGCTATCCTATATGGAGTGTATGTGTTCACAGGCCATCTGGTTATTCCAGAGTAACGACTCAAGCGAGCGTGAAACGTTAGGGCCCTACTCTTATATAGAGAGGGATTGATATGGTCGAATATCCACTTGTAATGAGTGGGCAGCGTGTAATGACGCGGGATGGGTGTAGCGACTCATTTGAATACTATGGACTTTGACGGAGATGAATTAAACTGTACGTTATATTTAGATAACATGTTAGCTGAAATAATGAAGAAATTCAAATCACATTATTCAGTACCAGATTTAAGTAAACCTTTTAACATTTCTGGTAACTTGAATATTATGTCTACTGCTACTTCTATATTGTCTAATTACCTGCACTCACCTAATGATGCAGAGAAAGATACTGTTAGTAGTAAGTTAAAATATGTAGATGTAGAAATATAGAAAAGAGGAAAATATGCAAGTAAAAGTAGTACAAGGTGGCACTGATGCATTTAGAGCATTAGTATATCCACCACCTGATACTGGGTTACTGAATTATCTTAACAATAATATGGTGCAAGCTAGAGAAGCCTTAGGCGGAATAGCTACATCATTAGTTGATACAACACAACAACTGTTTGAGAAATTCAATGGTAACGCAGTACTTAATGCAGGGAAGACATTGTTATATAGTGTTGGTGGTCATATGGGTCAGAATGTTATATATCCAGTACCATATGAGGAGTTATGTAATAGTAATTACATAATGCAAAGATATATAATGGCTGAACCAACTATAAACAAAATGTATTTACAGAATGCATTAAATGGGTTCGATGAAACTTATGTAGATTTTGAACCAGATAATGTTGGTAAAGAAAGAATGGACTACCGTAATGTAATGGACGGTGTTTTACAATTTGAGAATGATGATGCATATATTATGCATTATAGCCATGACGATGGTGGTATATATTCTGAATTAGATGAACACGGTGAATTACCTATTTTAGATAAGTTATCTATACTGGATACTTGGGAGAATGTAGCATTAGCATTAGCGAATGATATAGACCCAACTAGTTATGATTGTGACGAGTTATAGGATATACTAAATTCGAAATAGTATATCTTGTATTATATAAGAAAAGGAAAGAAATGAATACTAAAGAAAAAATTGAAATATTGGATAATGAAATAGCTACTCTTAAAGACCTGCAAGAATATTGTAAAGAAAAAGGGTTAGGTAAGAAACATGATATCAAGATTAAAATAGCATACGCTAGTTGTCTTAGAGAATATCTACTTAATGATGGTGTGTTAAAATCGCATTTAGGTAGATTAGAAGGTGATAACGCTACATATGAGTTAGGTGGTAAAAAACATTACTATGTGATAGAAGATAGCAAATCTAAGAAAACTATTGAGTATGTTAGAAAACTTAATAAATTAGTTTTTGATTCAATACTAGAAGTAGTAAACTTTAGATATTCACATTTTAGAAGATGTGTGTAAAAAACTAGCTATAGATATTTCTATAGCTAGTATATAAGGATTTTTCATGTTACAAAAGATTTTATTATTAGCCCTAGTTATAAGTAGTTTACATAGTAAACCTACTTGTGAGAAAAAAATAGTTGATGTATACTATAAGCAACTTAGAGAGACACTTAGTTATAACCAAAAAGAAGTATTAGTTAGTAGTTATTTGGCTGGTAAACCATATGACTTAGAATATACACTTATGGCCATAGCTTGGAAAGAATCGGTATTTGGTAAATTTAAAATAAATTTAGCAGATGGTAGAAAAGGTAGTTTTGGTATATACCATTGTTTATTAGATAGTGCTTTGAAACGTTTAGGTAGAAAAGGTAAATGGGCTGATAGTAGAGTTGCTGAAAAACTAATATTCGATAGAACTTTTTCACAAAAAATGGCTATATCAGAATTGAAATTCTGGGATAGATATTGGAGTAGTAAAAAAACTAAATATAAATGGAGCCATGTTATAGCTAGCTATAATGCTGGGTATAAGAGTTTAAATTCTAAATGTGGTAAAAAATATTTAGAAGACATAAAGCTAAGAATAAAAGCTTTAAAGAAATATATAAAACATAGTAATCTAAGTTATTAAAAAGGAAAATAAAATGTTAGAAAATAAAATAAGAGATATGGTAGAGTTACAAAATACTCTTAATGTAAAAACAAATGGTGAAAATTGGGTATCTGGTGTTACTGATAAAGGTAAAATTATTAGATGGTGGATGTGTCTTAACATGGAAGCATGTGAACTAATAGATAGTCTACCGTGGAAGCACTGGAAAGCTATAAATAATGAAATCGACATAGATAATATCAAAATTGAAATTACTGACATTTGGCATTTCATATTAAGTGCTGTTATTGAATTAACAGAAGGTGATACTGATGAAGCAAATAAAATTATTTTAGATACTGTTAATGATTATGCTGATGAAAAAGATAATGTTAAAATGTTTTTAAAAAATACTATAAACACAACTGATATAGAAAATAAGTTAACTATATTAACAGACTATCTTATAGCTGGTATGAATAATATGTATAGAGTTAATAAACTTATTAATGAACAAGATGCTAATAAACTAGTTTTTGATTTTATGGTTAACATGGAAGTTATTTCAGAAATTTCAGATGTTTTAGGTAAAGGTGAATTTACATTTAACCATTTATATAATCTATACTTAGGTAAAAATGTTCTAAATGAATTTAGACAAAATAATGGCTATAAAGAAGGTGATTATGTTAAAATCTGGAATGGTGTTGAGGATAACGTTATTATGGGTAGAATGCTTGAAGATAATTTAGATGATTTAAGTTATGGCAAACTGTATGATATGCTAAATGAATACTATTGTCAATTGTAAATATACATAGTAGCTTATAAGCTACTATGTATATATTATTTTATGGCTGAACAGAATCCTATAGTTGGGTGAAAGTTTAATCTAATAATAGGTTTAAACATTTCCTCTATATCTTTTATTTTTTTATTAAAATCAGTAGTATCTATATACCTATTAATTAATGTAGGTACAAACATTGCTACTTCTATAACAGGATCTTTTATAAGATTACCTAAACTATTATGTAACTCTATCCATTCTAATCCATTATAATCAAACATCACAGCAATGTTCGTATCAATCCATTTTGGTGTTAACTCTAACGGTGATTTATTTATAATTTCAACTATTACATTAGGGAACATGTTAGTTAATCCTATAGTTAAATTAGTTACTTCAACTTCATTAAGTTTATATGGGTAACTATTTACATATAATATCATTTCATCATAACTTCCTCGTTCTTTAGAAGTATGTATTGATTCATTTATATAATCTCTAATAGATTCTAGAATATATGTAGGTGTTGCTACTTTAAGGATAGCTTTAGATCTAGACTCATATATAGGTTTAAACATGTTATATGGTATGATATCAAACTCGTCCATAATCCTGCTATAATAATACATGTTGTTAACGACCTTTTGAGCTACCTTAGGAGCCATAACTGTTAAAACAGGTAATCTGGTATCAAGTATAGTATCTAAGGTCGTGTAAGCGTTTATAACATCCTTTTTATCACTCATTATCAATCCCCATAATTTCATCAAGACCTAAGGTCTGTGTTAACTCTTCCTCTATTTCAGCAGAAGCTTTATTTAAATTCTCTAATTCAGTTTTAGCTTTTTCTAATAGTATATCTCTACTATAAACAGTCAAATCTAAAAACTCATCTAAGCTATAACCAAAAAACTTTTTTATTTCTAGTTTTAAATATACATCTACTAAAGTTTCGTATTTAGTATAGCTATAAAACGATTCTTCATTTTTAAAAAGATTAGGACCTATTAGATTTTCTTCTTCTGAAACAGAAGTTAAGTTTAATCTATCGTAATATAAATCTTGTAATAGTATTGCACTCTCTGGACTTGTAAGTACCTTAGTGATACTTTTAGCTATTCTTTCTATTTGATCTAATGTATCACTAGGTATTTCTTGTTCTAAAACATGTCTTACATTCCTAGTTTTTGGATCCTGAGAGTGCATAGGTCGAAAAAAGATTCGACTACGTTCAATGGTATAATTTCTTTAAAGTTAATCATATCATGTGTAGCTTGTGATTCTTTACAAACTGGACAATCAAAATTAGTTAATCCAACAACAGCAATAGTGTTTTTATTAATAAAATCTTTTATACCGTTAATGAAAGCTACTATAGTGTCATCATCAGCAGATAACGTTTCTAAAGCTAAGTTTATATCGTTAAAACTAGATACTTCATATTCATCAAAAGTAATTTTATCTACAAATGAATTATACATACCTAATACAGTAGTTAATGTCATTTCTTTAATTAAATTATTTTTAACTTCTTCATCAGTAGATTCTGTAAATAACTTTTGTGTGTCATTAATGATGTTATTAATCCATAATTCACCAGAAACTATATAATCTTCTAATGTAGGTAGATCTAGAATAAATTCAACTTCTAATCCGTTACCAGTAGTGATTTTTAAGATATTATCTTTAGTAAGTAATCTTTGGTATTCTATTACTTCTTCAGGAGTAACAGACTTAGGAGATCTTTTAGACATTTGTAGAAACATATCTTTAGTAAGTCTACTTCTATCTACATAAAGTAATTTTTTAAAATCTATAACACCATTTAAGATATATGTACATTTAGGTTTATTATCTTCTAAGACAGCACCATTAACACAAGCTCTAGCATATTCATAACCTTTAGGGTTCATACTATATAATATACCATTTACTAATGGATATAAATCTTGTATTTTAATGTAATTTCTTAATTCAGAAATAGGTATATCTAAAGAAGTATTTTGTGTATGTTGTAAAATAAAGTTAGTTACTATTCTGTTATATACTACTGAATAATTACTATAGATTAATGAACTAGTATCTCTACCTAATTCAATTTCACTATTAGCTAATTCTATTTCTAGATTTATAATATCTGAATCTTTAATAGGTTTTAATGTTAACCAAAAACCACTATGCCATAATGGTACTTGTACAACACCACCTATACCTGTTTTAGCAGATAATAATGCTGTGATAGCATCACCAGATACTTTTTTATTTTTAGGTTTGAAATTAAGATCTCTAATGTTATATTCATTAGACCCATATTTAACATTATTTTCATATGTTTCATTATCTTCTACATATAACATATCATCTACATTAGTAGTTCTTACACTATCAACATCCATAGTTAATGTTTTTTTATCATCTATGTTATATAATTTTTCTGTTTGTTCTTTAGTAAGACTATTTATAGATTCTAATACCTCCATAAGTTTACTGTAAACATTATTAGGCATAGTTAAAATATCAGTAGGATCTGTATTTAACTCTTCATTATCTTTAGAAAAGGGTTCTTTAGGATATATATGTTTATCTTCTGGAACATTTGTTTCAGCATTACCAGTTTCTTCTTTTACTTCTTTAACAGTGTCAACTGTTTCAACATTATGTTCTGTAGATTCTTCTGTTTGGTTATTTGTCTCCATCTTTGTTTTCTCCTAATAACTCTTCTTTAGTTTCTTTAATTTGTGCTTTTAGTATGGTGTCAGTTGTTAACCTACTAATAACATCAATATATGCAGTTGCTAATAAGTTAGCTAAATTTTCATCTATAGCTACATAGGTAGATGCATAATTCAAATACTCTAACATATCGTCATCATTATCAATTAGACCTTTTTTAAAAGAACCATCAGCATTTTTATGTTTGTTTGTAATCTCTGCTACATTCTTAGCTAAATCTTGAATACTTAAACTAATACCATCTATAGCTTTTGCTGTTTCAGTATCTGTTTCTAATTCTTTTTCATAACGTTTAACTAATTCTAAAATAGTAGCTTGTTGTTGTATGATATTTTTTACTAGATCCTCTCTAATATTTAATAATGATTCCCAATAGATTGGTTCATCCATTTTTATTTCATTAACCTCTACAGTTTCTGTAGTTTCAACACTTTCTTCTTTTTCGTTAACATCATTAACAATTTCTGGCTTACTCATTTTTTAATCCTTTAGTATTTTGTGATATCAAATTATATCAATATTTAAAAAAATAAAAGGAATATGTATGCGTGAAGTAATAAATGATGAATTAATGGAGTTGTTAAACAATCTTGGTAGTGAAGTAACTATAAATAACCTATATGACTTATATGTTGTTTTTAATCAATTAGGATTTGAAAATATAGATGATATAGTTCTTAATGAAATTATTGATGAAGACACTAATGATATTATAAATATAATAAAAACAAAATCAGCTAAAGCAGGAATAGAGATATTAGAGAATTTAGGTATTTACATAGAAACTGATGATATTGTGGTATTAACTAATATTTTATTAACTGTTAGTCTTATGAAGAGTGGTAATAGTGAAATAAGTGATTTATTATTAAGTATAATGGAAGAAGATAAATCTAATGTAGAGATTTTAGCAGCTATGGTTTCTACATTAACAAATACTGATTACCATACCGCATTAGAAAGTATAGTTTATTTTAAAGATATATATTATATAGCATATAAAGAATATTTAAAATCATTAACTGAAGATGTAGAAGAAACTGTTCCTTACGAAGAAGAATTTAATATAATGTTAGCATTAGTTAAAGCTGATCCAGATGTTATAAAAACAATTAGTGTTAAAAGATTAATAAAAGGTTTAGGCGTGTATGCTAGTATTAATGAATATTTAAAAATAGAAGAAGACTCAGATATATTAGCTATTGATTTAGCTATAGGGTTGTATATTTCAGATGAAACTAAAGATAATCCTATTGAAGGTTTTAATGAATATTTAGTAGAAACCGGGTATTTAGAAGATAATAATATAGATCCTGATAGGGTTATGTATTTTTTAAACAAATGGATAAATAATGACTAAGATAGAATATATAAAATATGCTTTTAAAAATAAACTAGTGGATAAATTAAAATGGTATTTTACTGTTTTAACTATACCTAGTGGTGTAGATAATGATTTTATTGTTTATGATGAAGGTAAATTTAAAGTTAAAATAAATGATGAATTAGTAGAAGTTACTGGTACTGGTGATACATTATTAACTAGTAAAGATGTTGTTACATTAACTAAAGATGAGATATCTAATATTGTTAATGAAATTGAAACAACATTAGGGGTAGCTATAGTTAACTATGTATTATTAGCTAATAACTTTAAAGATAAAATACCTTATATGAATGATAATATTACATTAAGTAAAATAGAGAATATAATAACTGAAAAATTATCTAAAGATATAATAACAGTACAAGAATATATTAACTTTGTAGACAGTACATCATTTTTAGCTAACTTAAGTAATATAGTAGTTATCTCTGCTACTGAGAAAAACATTTTACCACCTAAAGGTATAGATAAATTTAAAAAAGATTTACTAGCTGAAATGGATAAAAAATATGGTAAAGACTGGAAAGAAGACTTTATTAAAGTAAATGAATATGAATCTAAACTTAAAAAATTTGATGATGAATATTTAAAAGATGATCCTACTACTGGGAAACTTATGAGTGGTAAAGTTAAAAATGTTGGTAGAACTAAAATGTTTTTAACATATGGTAGTGAAACTAGTTTTAGAGATGATGGTAAAGCTAATCTTATAGAAGAGAGTTTAATAGATGGTTGGCCTGAAGATAAAGAAAAACTTGCAGCATTATTTAATAGTGCTAGATCAGGTAGTTATAGTCGTGGTCAAGAGACAGCATTATCAGGAGCTTTAAGTAAAACTATGTTGAGAGCTACTAATAGTTTTAGAGTTACTGATGTAGAAGATTGTGGTAGTAAAAAAGGTAAACATATAGTTGTTACTAAAATAAATAAAAATTATCTTGTAGATAGATATATGTTAGATGGTAATAAAAGTGTGTTGTTAACTGCTGATAATATAGATAAATATCTTGATAAAGAAATTATCATAAGAAGTCCTATGTATTGTAAAATACAAGGAAGTAAGTTTTGTAAAAAATGTGCTGGTGTTAAACTAAGTAATACACCTGATGGTATACCGTTATTAATGACTGGTATTGGTGGTACATTACTTAATATGATGATGAAAAAGATGCATGGTAGTGAACTTAAAACTATCAATGTTAATATAAAAGAAATACTTAAATAGATACTAGTAGCTAATATGCTACTAGTATCTAAATATTTTTGATTGGAGTAAATTATAAACATATATAATAAAAGTAGAATAGATAGGGTAGATATTAATTACTAGTATCTATAGTATAGCTCTTCTGTACTTAAAATACCAAAGAGGGTAGTTCACCTAATAACTAAGTGTAGTTGATGACGCTAATAGCTAAAGCGTTATCCGAACATATATAACATTAAATAATTCCTGAGGAGGAAACCATGAAAACTTTCACAACAAACTCAACTTCAACATTTACTATTCCGGCAGAGTATATCAGCAATAAATTAAATGCTAGATATAACAATGATAAACAAGAGCTTATAGATGCTATTTATGAAACAGCTGATGGCAAACTTGGTGCTGTATTATTCTATAGTATGCACTGTGTTAACTATGTAGAAGTTGAAAAAGATGAAAATGGTAAAACATTTTTAAATATTAACTCTAGCAGTTTTGGTGGCAATATTAAACCACACATTCATAACAATGGTGATGTAACATTAAATTGTAGTAATAATGGTCTATCTAATGGACCTAAATACATTCACACATTTGAAAATGATGTTGAGTGTATAGAATTCATTAGAAATCATAATGCTAAAAAATTAGAAAAAATTAGAGCAGCTAAAAATAAATAGTTGCTCTACAAAACGGACATGAAGTAACTCTATATACAAAACATATAAAATATTGGATTAAAAAAGGGAAAAAAGATGAATAATTTAATAACAAAAGGTCCACTCATAGATGGTTTTGCTATAGACTGTGGTGTTGAAAAAAGAATTATAACTATTAAAAATAACATATATACTATAGGTTGTTTTAAAGGTACATATGAAGAGGCTGTAAAAGCTATATCTATAATGTATAGTGGTGTAGATAGAGATACTTATGTAGCTAAACTACAAGATGCTAAAGATATGAAATGGTTAACAGATGAACTACATGAACAGTTAAAAGATGATCCTGATGTGGTTGTCAGAGTAACAGTAGCTGAATATTCTAATAAATATCATATGCATCTAAAAGATGATCCAGACTGGCGTATTAGAAAGTTAGTAGCAACATATTCAGATAAATACCATGAGCAATTCAAAGATGATCCTAAATGGGGAGTTAAGCTAGTAGTGGCAAAATACTCTGATAAATACCATGAGTATCTAAAAGATGATCCTAGTGAAGATGTTAGAGTAGCAGTAGCAGAATACTCTGATAAATATCATGAACAGTTCAAAGATGATTCTAGTGTGGATATTAGAGTAACGGTAGCTAGATATTCTGATAAATACCATATGTATCTAAAAGATGATACATGTTGGATAGTTAGGAAAGCAGTAGCAGAATACTCTGATAAATACCACAAACAGTTAAAAGATGATCCTAAATGGGAAGTTAGAGAAGTAGTAGCTAAATATTCTGATAGATACCATATGCATCTAAAAGATGATCCAGACTGGCGTATTAGAAAATTAATAGCTAAATATTCTGATAAGTATCATATGTATCTAAAAGATGATCCTGAATGGGAAGTTAGAAAATTAGTAGCTGAATATTCTGATAGATATCATGAACAGTTAAAAGATGATCCTAATGTAGATATTAGATTAACTGTAGCTAGATATTCTGATAAGCACCATAAGCATCTAAAAGATGATCCAGACTGGCGTATTAGAAAGTTAGTAGCAACATATTCAGATAAATACCACAAACAGTTCAAAAATGATCTTAAATGGGAAGTTAGAGAAGTAGTAGCTAAATATTCTGATAGATACCATATGCATCTAAAAGATGATCCAGACTGGCGTATTAGAAAATTAGTGGCAGAGTATTCTGATAAGTATCATATGTATCTAAAAGATGATCCTGAATGGGAAGTTAGAAAGTTAGTAGCAGAATACTCTGACAAGTATCATGAACAGTTCAAAGATGATCCTGATTGGGAAGTTAGAGAAGTGGTAGCTAAATATTCTGATAGATATCACGAACAGTTCAAAAATGATACATGTTGGGTAGTTAGAAGAGCAGTAGCTAAGTATTCTAATAAGTACCATGAGCAACTTAAAGATGATGCTGATTGGTATGTTAAAGAAACGGTAGCTAATTACTATAAGGAAAAATAGATGAGTGATAAAAAAGAAGAATTGATTGCATATTTAGATGCATGTATGGAATATGAATTACCAATAAATAGGTTTACATATTTATGGTTTAGATTAAGTATGGGTTATACTTTTAGGGATATGTTTAAAAGTATTAATAAATTAATAGTTGATATCAAGTACCAACTAGCTCTGTACAAAGCATATGAGATATTAGATTAAAAAAGGTAGAATAAATGAACAACATAACTACAAGAGGACCATTTATAGATGGGTTCGCCATAGATTGTGGTGATGAAAAAAGAGTCATAAAATATAAAGACGACATATACATCATAGGTTGTTGGGAAGGTACTTATGATGAGGCTGTAGAAGATATATCTGAAAAGTATACTGGAGAAGCTAGAGATGCTTATATAACTAAACTACAAGATACTAAAGATATGTTATGGTTATCAGATGAACTGTATGAACAGTTAGCAACACATGAAGATTGGGAAGTTA
>Ga0256837_1002300_pt1 | contig 12011 bp, 7 predicted proteins | sample 4562384metaG_FD_185976 | JGI IMG/M metagenome (GOLD analysis project Ga0256837, IMG submission 185976) | Hydrothermal vent microbial communities from Guaymas Basin, Mexico - 4561-384 | ecosystem: Environmental > Aquatic > Marine > Hydrothermal vents | place: Mexico: Guaymas Basin | collected... | reverse complement strand
AAAGACTCAGCATAATCTTCACTTCCATGAAAAAGAAAGTGATCCATCTCATGCATCTCATGGTTAATCTGCTCTTCAAAGATAGAGTGCAAAACAACAGCTGCTGCACCATTTTTCTCTAACTCTACAATAGATTCTATAGTTGAGGTAAGAGGTGAAGCCCCAATGATGATAGGGTTTTTAAGTTCAAGTCCCATATATGTTGTTGTTAAATCCATCTTAATTCTCCTCTTTTTTCTCAAATTTTTTCTCAAATGATTGTTCTAAATCTTTGTAGCGTTTATACATACTCTGTGCATGGTCTCTTGCTGTCTGTAGGTATGTGGCTGCATTGTTTGCATCGAGTTTTTCTACCATTTTAAAGCGTGTCTCTTGATACATAAAGTTTTTGACATCTATTTTTGGTTTTTTATAGTCAACTTTCATAGGGTTTTTTCCCTCTTTGAGAAGTTCAGGGTTATATCTAAATGTAGCCCAAAGTCCACTATCTACTGCTAGTTTTTGATGCTCCATACCGTAACGAAGGTCATAACCATGAGCCACACAGTGGGAGTATGCGATGATGATAGATGGACCATCATAAGCTTCAGCTTCCACAAAAGCTTTGACAGTCTGTGCATCACTTGCACCCATAGCCACACGAGCAACATAGACATTTTCATAAGCTATAGCCATCATTGCTAAATCTTTAGGAACTTGAGGCTTACCACCCGCTGCAAATTTTGCTACAGCTCCTGTAAATGTCGCCTTACTCTGCTGTCCACCTGTGTTTGAGTAAACCTGAGTATCTAAAACTAAGATATTGACATTTTTACCACTTGCTAAAACATGGTCAACTCCACCGTAACCGATGTCATAAGCCCAACCATCTCCACCAATCATCCAAACAGATTTTTTTACAAGATAATCAGCGAGTTTGTTCAGTCTTGAAGCATCATCACCTTTTATATTTTTAAGTACACTTTTAAGTTTTTTAACTCTTTCTCGTTGCTCAAATATATCTGGTTCTGTTTTTTGAGGAGACTCTAAGAGAGATTTACTTAGTGTCGTTCCTACCTCTTTTTGGAGTTTTAAAAGTGCATCTCTTGCATTGTCAGTATGCTTATCTATAGCAAGTCGAAAGCCTAGTCCAAACTCTGCATTATCTTCAAAAAGTGAGTTTGACCATGCTGGTCCTCTTCCCTCATCATTTTTTCTCCATGGTGTTGTTGGTAAGTTTCCTCCATAGATAGAAGAACATCCCGTGGCATTTGCTACTACCATCCTATCGCCAAAGAGTTGAGAGGCTAGTTTGATATATGGCGTTTCCCCACATCCGGGACATGCTCCACTAAACTCAAAGAGAGGCTCTAAAAACTGAGTCTCTTTCGCTTTTTCATGGTCAAGTCTGCTTCTATCATAGGCTGGAAGTTTTGTAAAATGCTCCCATAGCTCTGCACCAGTTTCACGGATTGGCTCTTGTGCTACCATATTTATGGCTTTGAGGTTTGTTTGAGACTTGTTTTTTGCTGGACAGACTTCAACACAGAGTGTACACCCCGTACAATCTTCAACAGCTACTTGAATAGTAAACATCTCATCTTTATCAAATGTTTTTCCTTTCGCTTTTGTGTAGAGAAAGTTATCAGGAAGTTCATCTAAAATCTCCTCTTTGACAACCTTAGAACGGATAGCTGCATGAGGGCAGACTATGACACACTTATTACACTGTATGCAGGTGTTAGGATCCCAAAAGGGAACTTCAAGTGCGGTGCTTCTTTTTTGGTACTGAGATGTTCCGCTCTGCCATGTTCCATCTGCTGGCATAGCTGAAACTGGTACATCATCACCATCTCCAGCTATAAGTTTTTGGGTTACCTCTTCTACAAACTTATCAAACTCACCCTTTACAAGTGGTCGCATAGCTACACCACCTAGAGGTTTTTTAGGAACATCTACTTCAAAAAGATTCTCTAAAGAGTTATCAACAGCTTGAAAGTTCATCTCTACTATCTGTTTCCCTTTTTTACCATAGGTTTTCTCTATAGAGTTCTTGATTTTTTCTATAGACTCCTCTTTCGGAATGATGTTTGAGAGTGCAAAGAAACAGGTCTGCATGACACTATTTATCTTTCTTCCCATATTGCTCTGCGCTGCAACTTTTGAGGCATCAATGGCATAAAATTTTAGCTTTTTCTCTATGATAGTCTCTTGAACCGTAATCGGAAGTTTTGAAAAGAGTATATCTTTAGAAAATGGAGAGTTTAGTAAAAATGTAGCACCAACTTCTGCATGTTTTAAGATGTCAAACTTCTCTAAAAAAACACTCTGATGACAGGCAACAAAGTTGGCTCTCTCGATGAGGTAACTTGACTTGATAGGCTCTTTTCCAAAACGAAGATGTGAGGTTGTCATAGAGCCTGATTTGTTTGAGTCATATACAAAGTACCCTTGCGCATAGTTGGGTGTCTCTGTTCCTATGATTTTAATAGAGTTTTTGTTTGCACCTACTGTTCCATCGCTTCCTAGACCAAAGAACATTCCACGAAAGACATCTCTGTTTGGGATGAAAAAAGATTTGTCCCACTCTAAAGAGGTGTGAGTTACATCATCATGTATCCCTATTGTAAAGTGCTTTTTAGGTTTCTCTTTTTGGAGCTCGTCAAAAACAGCTTTAATCATAGCAGGTGTAAACTCTTTTGAAGAGAGTCCATAACGCCCACCGACAATACGAGGCATATCAAAGCCAAGAGCATCCTCTTCACGAAGTTCATTTAAGGCACTTACAACATCAAGATAGAGAGGTTCTCCTAAAGAGCCTGACTCTTTTGTTCTATCTAAAACAGCGATAGACTCTACAGTTTTTGGGAGTACATCCATAAAATGTTTTATAGAAAATGGTCTATAGAGTCTTACCTTAAGCACTCCTACTTTTTCATCTTTTTGTGTAAGATACTCTACAGTCTCCTCAACACTATCACAACTTGAAGCCATTAAAATGATGATTTTTGTAGCATCTTTTGCACCTATATAGTCAAAAAGTTTATACTCTCTTCCTGTAAGCTTTGCAAATTTATCCATACTTTTTTGTAAGATGTCTGGAAGTTTTTCGTAGTAGATATTTACACTCTCACGCCCTTGAAAATAGACATCAGGGTTTTGAGAAGTTCCTCGAATAAAAGGATTCTCAGGAGAGAGTGCTCTTGCTCTATGCTCATCAACAAGTTTTTCACTTATCATCTTTTTAAGAGTTTTTTCCTCTAAAAGTTCTATTTTTGAGACCTCATGTGATGTTCTAAAACCATCAAAAAAATGAACAAAGGGTATGCGAGATTTAAGAGATGCTGCTTGAGAAATAAGTGCAAAGTCATGTGCTTCTTGTGCATTAACAGAGGCTAAGAGTGCAAAACCAGTTTGACGAACACTCATAACATCACTGTGGTCTCCAAAGATAGAGAGCGCTTGTGCAGCGATAGAACGTGCTGCTACATGAAAGACGGTTGGAGTAAGCTCTCCTGCAATCTTATACATATTTGGTATCATAAGTAAGAGACCTTGTGATGCCGTGAATGTAGTAGTTAAAGCTCCAGTTTGAAGTGCACCATGAACAGTTCCACTAGCACCTCCCTCACTCTGCATCTCCATAATCTCAGGGAGAGAACCAAAGATATTTCTCTCCCCTTTCATAGAGTAAACATCACTCAACTCTGCCATAGGCGAGGAGGGTGTGATAGGGTAGATAGATATAACTTCATTTATCTTATGAGCAACTCGTGCGACGGCTTCATTTGCATCTATAGTGACTGTTTTTTTCATACTACTTCTCCATTCTATTTTCTAATTTATAAAACGATTTTCTCTTTGTATTTTACGATATGTGTTTTGATGTCAAGTTTTTTCTCTACAACTTCTTTAAAAGCTTTTTGGCTATCAGGTTCTCCATGAATTAAGAAGATATTTTTTAATTTTTTAATCTTAGATATCCATTTGATAATTGCTTTTTGGTCTGCATGTGCAGAGAAACCGTTGATAGTGTGGATAGATGCTTTTACGATGATATCTTCACCATAGAGATTTATCCACTCAGCACCCTCAACGATTTGACGACCTAAAGTTCCCTCAGCTTGATACCCTACAAATACAACTGCATTTTTAGGATTCCAGATTCTATGTTTAAAGTGATGAGTGATTCTTCCACCATTACACATTCCACTTCCTGCGATGATGATAGCACCACTTTTGACATCATTTATCGCCTTAGAAGACTCTGGCGTTTGAGTATAAATAAGAGAAGAGAAGTTAAACACAGTTCCATCATCCTCTACATTTTTTTGACATTTACTACTTAAATCTTCGTTATATTTTCTATAAACATCTGTAGCTCTTGTTGCCATAGGACTATCTAAAAAGATTTGACATTTTGGAAGTTCACCCTTGTTGTGCATATCTCTTAATATACAGAGTAGCTCCTGAGTTCGCTCTATTGCAAAAGAGGGAATAAGTACATTTCCTTTTTTGTGAAGCGTTTTAATAATGATTTTTTTGAACTCTTTGATAGTTGATTTTATAGACTGATGTTCACGGTTTCCATAAGTTGTTTCTACATAAAGAGCATTGGCACGTGATGCTTTTTGAAGGTCAGGAAGAACAAGTCTGTTACTGTTTCCAATATCACCTGAGAAGATAATAGTTTTAGATTTACCCTCGTCCATATAAGAGAGCTCAATAAATGCCGAACCGAGGATATGACCAGCATTTCTATATCTTACACTAATTCCCTCACATAAATCATAATATTTATCATACTCAGGATTTACCCATGTTGTTCTTTGAAAAGTTTTTTCTACATCTAAAGGACCATAGAGAGGTTTTTTAAGAGATTTTTCTTTTGCCTTACGAACAGCTTTTCTCTTTTTAGTGTTAAAATCTTCATTCATGATTTTTGCACTATCCATTAGGATGATATAGGCAAGTTCCATAGTTGGTTCAGTTGCATAAATCTTACCACCGAAGCCTTTTTTGACAAGTTTTGGGATTCTACCTATGTGGTCTAAATGCCCATGAGTTACGAGTATGAAATCAATATCAACAGGGTTGAAGTCAAATTTTTGAGCATTTTGACCCTCTTCTGTTCCTTGAAACATTCCACAGTCTATCATAATCTTTTTACCATCAATTTCAACAATGTGACATGAACCTGTAACCTCTTCAGTCGCACCATAAGATCTAATACTTATCATTATATGTATCCTTTATAATTTAGATATGCAGGTATTATATCGACTATAATATATACTTAAACTAAAAGGAGTGATTAAAATATTAAGTTTTAACTATTCCAAACGGGGACGTTGGGAACAAGAGAACGGGGACGTTGGGAACAAGGGAGGGAGAGACATGGACATTGGGAACAAGGGAGGATGTTGGGGAATAAGAGAATGGGACATTGGGAATAAGGGAGAGACACTAGTTCCCAACGTCCTCGTTGGGAACTCCAAAGTCAGTGAAAAATATTATATTTCACACTTTGAAGCATCTGCTTTTATAATAGAAAGCCTACTTAAAATATGTGCAAATTCCGAATCTGATTCCTCAAATTTATTTTTTAATTCAGCTCTTCTTTTTTCTATTGACGCTATCTGTTTTTCAACATCTTCAGCTTTTACATTACATCTTTTTGCAAGGTCATCCTCTTTTGTTAAAACCCAGTCCATTGCATTTTTTAAAAATTCTACCATTTATTATCCTTTGAAATTTTAAGATAAGTGCATTATATCCCTAATACTATATACAATCTATTAAATAATCATTAATTTAAAGAGTACATAAGAGATAATAATTTTTTTTAGGAGTATAATGAAAAAACAATAATTTTGGAGTTTTATTAATGAAGAACAGTGATATTAATAAGTTAAAGGGATTAAGCAAAGAAGAGGTGGAACAAAAACATCTTGAATTTGGTTACAATGAAATTAACGAGAAAGAGGAGAGTTGGTTTAGCAGACTCTTTAAAAGGTTTTGGGGTCCGATACCTTGGATGATAGAAGTTGCTGTTATCCTTTCGGCTATTGCAAAAAGATGGGAAGATTTTGGGATTATTCTTTTTATGCTTTTAGTCAATGCTTTTGTAGATTTTTATCAAGAGTCTAAGGCACTTAGTGCTATCTCCGTACTTAAGAAGAAACTTGCAAGAAAAGCTCTTGTATTACGAGATGGCGAGTGGCATAGTATTGATGCAAAAGAGATAGTTCCTGAAGATATTATCAAGGTGAAAATCGGAGATGTTGTTCCTGCTGATTGTGAACTTTTAGGTGGAGGAGACTTTTTACAAGTTGATCAAGCTGCCCTTACAGGGGAGTCTCTGCCTGTCAATAAACAAGAGGGTGAGAGTGTTTATGCAAATGCTATCATTAAACAAGGGGAGATGATAGCTCGTGTAACGGCTACGGGACTCAACACTTACTTTGGTAAAACTGTTGGGCTTGTTGTTCAAGCAGAAAAAGAGGAAAAAGGGCATTTTCAAACTATGGTTATTAAGGTTGGAAACTTCCTTATTATGATGACATTAGTTCTTATTGCCATTATTATCTGGCATGGTGTGAAAAATGATGAGCCGATTTTAGATCTCCTTATATTTGCTCTTATTTTAACTATTTCAGCGATTCCTGTTGCTATGCCTGCTGTTTTAACAGTAACTATGGCACTAGGGGCGAGAGCTTTAGCCACAAAAGAGGCTATCGTTACAAAACTCTCAGCCATAGAAGAAGCTGCTGGTATGGATATACTCTGTTCAGATAAAACAGGAACACTTACTCAAAATGTTATGAGTCTTGCTGAGCCTTATCTTGTAGAGAAGTTTACTCAAGATGAATTGATGCTTTTTGCAGCTTATGCGAGTAAAAAAGAGAATGAAGATCCTATTGAAAAACCGATTTTTGATTATCTTAAAGAGTCTAGTTTAGAAAAAATATTTGCTCAAAAAAAGATGGAAAAATTTATACCTTTTGACCCTGTTCACAAAAAAACTGAGGGTATCTTTGAAGATGGTTTACAGTTTGTAAAGGGTGCTCCACAGATTATTATTGAGTTGTGTGATACAACACTTTTTGATAAAAAAGAGAGTTATGAAAGAATCGAGGGTTATGCACATAAGGGTTTTAGAACTTTAGGTGTTGCTTATAAGCATAAGGATGAAGAGGCATACCATTTTGTAGGGCTTATTCCTCTTTTTGATCCTCCTCGTGAAGATTCAAAAGCTGCTATTAGTGAGGCGATGGCAAAAGGAATCTCTGTAAAAATGGTGACAGGAGATAACACTGCCGTAGCAAAATACATCGCTAATGTTTTAAAAATCGGTGATGATATAGAGGATATAAAAGAGTTAAAAGGGCAGAGTACCAAAGAGTATATCTACCTCTCGAAGATTCTTTCAAGATCAATTTTAAAAACAATAGAGACAGATATATCAGACAAAGAGCTTGAAGAGTCAGTAGGTAAAATTTTACAAGAGGTACAAAAAGAGTTAAATGAACAGCCTTTAGATGATGGTAGTGTTAAAAAACATGAATCTGAAATCATTAAAATTATAGAGCGTGCTGATGGTTTTGCACAGGTATTTCCTGAAGATAAGTACTACATCGTAGATAAACTTCAAAAAGCTGACCATATAGTTGGTATAACAGGAGATGGAGTAAATGATGCACCAGCTCTTAAAAAAGCAGACTGTGGTATAGCTGTAAGTGGGGCGACAGATGCAGCGAGAGCCGCAGCAGATATAGTTCTTATGGCTCCGGGATTAAGTGTTATTATAGATGCTATTGAGCAGTCTCGTATAGTTTTTGAGAGAATGAAAAGTTATGTTATTTATAGGATAGCAGAGACTATTAGGATTCTTCTCTTTATGACACTTGCTATTGTTATCTTTGATTTCTATCCTATTACGGCAGTTATGATTATTATTTTAGCACTTTTAAATGACATCCCTATTATGGCGATAGCATATGACAATACAAAAGTGCAAGAGAAACCTGTTCTATGGGATATGAAGATAGTTTTTATTTTATCTTCTTGGTTAGGAATTGCTGGTGTTTTAAGCTCATTTACTATTTTTTATATCGTTATGATTTACCTAAAATCACATCCAGATACAGCTATGTATCTTCCTGATGTTCCATCGTGGATAGATATGCATGATGATAAATCATTTTTAAGTTTTGTTCAAACACTCTTTTTTGTGAACCTAACAGTTGCAGGACACTATACAATCTTTAACTCAAGAATCTCTGATTGGTTCTTTAAAAAACCATATCCATCATGGCCTCTTGTAATGTCTTCTCTTGTGACAGCAGTAGGTGGGACACTTCTAGGACTCTATAGCTTTGGTTTTATGACAGCTATCACATGGCAATGGGCATTGTTTGTTTGGGCATATGCGAGTGTTTGGTTTGTCTTTAATGATGTTATAAAAATGGGAGTTATTAAATACTATAAAAAGTATACGGGAGAGAGTGCTCTTTAAGAAGAGCCTCTTTATATAAATGTAGGAAGTGCAAAACCTATAGCTATAGTAAAAATACCAAGAATACTTAGTACAAAAGCACTTATCTTCCCTGTTCTATTTTTTGAAAAGACATAAGCATAGAGTGCTTTGAGTATGTTGTTACTTCCTGTCGCGATTAAGATAGCCGTCGCTGCACTCTCTGATGTTACATTAAACTTTGATGATAAGATAGAGAGTACAAAAGGGTCTATATCTGTAAAACCTACGATAAAAGATAAAATATTTAAACCCATATCCCCATACTTTTGTAAAACATAGTGAGTTACAACAGCCATACTAATAAATAAAAATGCAAACAAAAAAGCTGTACTTAACTCTAGTGGATTTTTATCTTCATTTGAAGCACTTGGGTTTATAGTCTCTTTTTTAGACTTGTTGTATAAGAGCACAGAGATAATAAAACTCAGTAGAGCTAGTGTGGCAAATGGTAGAGTAAGAAGAGATACAATTTCAAAGTTAAAGGCAAAAGTGATTCCTAAAAGTCTTAGGTACATAAGTGCTGTTGCAACGACTATGGATGAGGCAAAAAGATAGGGAGTGTTTCCTGATGAAGCTTTTTTTGCAAGGACAATAGTTGTAGCAGTACTTGAATAAATCCCACCCAATATCCCTGTAACAAGATAGCCCTTATCGTTGAAAATATATTTTTTAAGTATATAACCTATGTAGGAGAACATAGAGACTACAACGACAGCAAGCCAGACTTTAAAGTAAGATACTGGAACAAAATTTGAAATTTGTGTATGTGGGAGAAGAGGAAGAACAACACCACTCAGTAGAATAAGCTTTGCAAGTATCTCTATCTCTTTTTCATCAAAAATAGTGTAAAAATTTTCAAGTTTTTTGTTAATGTTAGAGATGAAAACTACAGCTACAAAGATGATAAGTAGAAACCAAATACTAAACTTAACAACAATCAAACCAAAACTATAAACAAGAGTAGAGAGTAGAAATATAATAATCCCACTCTTGGAGTTTTTGAGTTTATAGAAGTAGAAGAGGGCGAGGTGAGTCACCATTGCGACATATCCTACTATAAAAAGAGTAAGATCTAAACGAGCAAATACATAACCTATAAGAGAGATAAAGGCAAAGGTTCTTACACTTCCTATCTCTTTGGAGACATTTTGATTTATACTGTGTGCTTTTATCTCTAAACCAATTAAAAAACCAGCAACAACAACAACAATAAGTTCTACCCATTGGGTATGTAATAGATGTTCTAACATAGACCAAAATCCTTTTTATATTTTAGTTTATCTAAGTAAACATCTCTTTTTATTTATTTATCTGTGTTCATACTATCAAGAAACTCTTCATTAGTAGCTTTTTTACCCATAGTAGTGTAAACAAACTTAAGTGCTTCAACTTCGTTATCTTGTTTATGAATCATCTGACGAAGAATAAATACTTTTTGTAAATCAGCTTTGTTAATAAGTAAATCATCTTTACGAGTTCCTGATTTAAGGATGTCAATCGCTGGGAATATTCTTCTATCTGCAACTTTACGATCAAGAACAACTTCCATATTACCAGTACCTTTAAACTCTTCAAAGATAACTTCATCCATACGGCTACCAGTATCTACAAGTGCAGTTGCGATGATAGTAAGACTTCCACCATTTTCGATGTTACGAGCAGCACCAAAGAAACGTTTTGGTTTGTGAAGTGCATTTGCATCCACACCACCAGAGAGTACCTTACCACTTGAAGGTGTTACTGTATTGTAAGCACGAGCAAGACGAGTGATAGAATCAAGAAGGATAACAACATCACGACCCATTTCAACACGGCGTTTCGCTTTTTCAATAACCATCTCAGCCACTTTTACATGGTTTTTCGCTGGCATATCAAAAGTAGAAGAGTAAACTTCACCCTTAACTGAACGTTCCATGTCTGTAACTTCCTCAGGACGCTCATCAACAAGAAGAACCATTAAATCAACTTCTGCATGGTTTGCAGTTAAACCATGAGCTATCTCTTTAAGAAGTTCTGTTTTACCTGAACGAGGAGGAGCTACGATAAGACCACGTTGTCCTTTCCCTATAGGAGAAAAAAGGTCAAGCATACGACCTGTTAAACCTTTTTCTCTATACTCTAGTTTAAATCTCTCTTCAGGGTAAAGAGGCACAAGATTTTCAAAAAGTGGGCGTTTTTTAGACTCTTCAGGAGGAAGACCATTTACAGCTTCTATCTTGATAAGTGCATAGTATCGCTCTTGATCTTTGGGAGGGCGAACTTGACCTGTTACAACATCACCATTTCTAAGTGCAAATCTTTTTATTTGAGTGTTTGAAACATAAGCATCATTTACAGACTCATTAAAAGATTTGTCTATAGAACGGATAAACCCATAACCATCTTGCATGATTTCTAAAATACCACTAAAGAGAACAAATCCCCCTTGTTCCGTTTGAGCTTTTAAAATCTCAAAGATTACATCTTGGCGTTTAAGCTCTTGTGGATGTTCAACTTTAAGTGCATCAGCTATAGCTATTAAATCTTCAATACTTTTTGTACGAAGATCATCTATACTTGAGCCTTTTGCTGGTGAGTGTGTTCTTTTTGAGTTGTTATTTCGGTTGTTGTTTTTAGGTTTTTGGTTGTTGTTTCGGGGTTGTTGTGAATTGTTTTCACTCATATGTATGACTGCCTTAATTTTTTTGTGGATTTTGAAAATGAAGTAAAGTTAGCATGAGACTTATTGCTATTTTATATCGAAGTATATACTTCTTTTTAGATACTGAAATTTTACTATATTTTAGAGCTTAATGTCAAGTTTAATGGGAAACACTTCACATCTTATGTTATTGTTCTCTTTTGTTGTCTCTTATTGTCGCTGATTTTTTTCTAATGGAATATTCACAGTCTCAGGACGATGGGAACTAGAGAGAGACGATAGGAATTAGAGCGATATTCTAGTACTTAGAGCCTTTCCCTGCAATATCTTCAAGTGAAGATTCTCTAAACATCTTCTGCATAAGTATTTTTGGCTCTACCCACTGGTCGTGTAAGGCACATTTACAAACATTGTTACAAAAGCCTATACCTAAGACACACTCTTCATCTTTGATGTAATCATGAAAAATATTTAAAATTTCATCTAAAGTGATTTCTGATGTTGCTTTATTAAACTTATATCCACCATCTCTTCCTCGAATGGAGATAACTAAGCCTGATTTTACAACCTCTGTCATGATTTTTGTTAAAAATTTATAGGGGATTTGGAGTTTGTCAGATAATTGTGTAGCATTGAGAAAATGCTCTTCTCTATGAAGTGCCATATAGGATAAAATACGAATGGCATATTGTGAACTATTACTTAGTTGCAAGAAAAATCCTTCGATTTAATTTTTTGAGAGTATAGCAGAAGTAATTAAATACTACTTAAAGGTAGAATTAAATATTTTTAGCTAAAATTCCAATTACTACTATTAGGTAGAATTAAAAAAAAGGATTATTTATGACTGAA
>Ga0256837_1002299_pt1 | contig 12016 bp, 15 predicted proteins | sample 4562384metaG_FD_185976 | JGI IMG/M metagenome (GOLD analysis project Ga0256837, IMG submission 185976) | Hydrothermal vent microbial communities from Guaymas Basin, Mexico - 4561-384 | ecosystem: Environmental > Aquatic > Marine > Hydrothermal vents | place: Mexico: Guaymas Basin | collected... | reverse complement strand
AAAAAGCAGAACAAGATGTTCAACGTGTAAAACAAGAAGCGTTAAAACGTGCTGCTGAAGCTCAAGGTGTTGCGCAACAAGCTAGAATCGAAGCAAAAGGTAAGGCAGATGCTATTACTATTCAAGCTGATGCAAAAGCAAAAGCAAATTTACTGATATCTAAATCTTTAACAACAAAACTTCTTCAACTTGAACAAATGAAAGTTCAAGGTAAGTTTAATGATGCACTTAAAACAAATAGAGATGCTAAAATATTCTTAACACCTGGTGGAGCAGTTCCAAATATTTGGGTTGATATGAAAAACCCTCAAAAAAGAAGCTCGGCTCAGTAGATGCAAGAAGTAGTAAATAGAGTAGATTGGGAGAAGTCTGAACTTCTTCCAGTAATTGTCCAAGATGTAGCAAATAATGAAGTTTTAATGATGGCTTATATGAATAAAGAAGCATTAACTCTTTCACTGCAAACTAAAGTTGCACACTATTTTTCAAGAAGCAAACAACGCATCTGGAAAAAAGGTGAAAGTTCAGGACATACTCAAGCCATCCACTCTTTTAATATTGACTGCGATAATGATACTCTTCTTATAAAAGTTACTCAAGAGGGTGTAGCTTGTCATACAGGTCGTCGTTCTTGCTTTTTTACAGAGTTAGAGTCAGGTGAAGCAAACTCAGAAGTAGAAGTTGATACTACTGCGGCTTACGGAGTTATAGATACACTGTACCATACTATTCAAGAGAGAAAACTTGCAGATCCAAAAACATCTTGGACAGCAAAGCTTATAAGTAAAGGTGAAAATACAATTTTGAAAAAAGTTGTAGAAGAAGCTGGCGAATTTTCTTTCGCATATAAAGATGATGATGAACATGAGATGATTTATGAAGCAGCAGACTTAACTTACCATATGTTAGTCGCACTTGCTGTTAAAAATATATCTCCTGATAGAATTAAACAAGAGTTAGCTCGTAGATTTAATATGAGTGGAATAGCCGAAAAAGATTCACGAGAAGATTAGTTGATAACAGATAAGCTAAGTTCATTTATTAATAATTTAATACCTTATGATTATATATTATTTGGTGTATCTTTTTCTCTTTTTGTTCTTTTTATTATCTTGGGTATTTTACTTAGACATAAAACTTTTATATCTGTATTTTTACTTCTTTTAGCATTTATAATAATAATTTTTGGACCAACCCTAGGTTACTTTAAAATGCATGAGTATTTATTTAAAAATGAAGTTAGTATAGTTAGTCAAAAAAAGCTTACCTTTACTAAAGCAGTAGTTATTCAGGCAAAATTGACAAACACATCAAATAAGAATTTTTCTATATGTAAGATTTATTTTGAAGCTTATAAAGTTTCAGGCAATACTATAAAAGATTATATATATAAATTTAAGCCATTGAAACAAATGTCGATCTTAAAATATGATCTACCTAAAGGTCAAACAATAGATATAAAAGCTATACTTGAGCCCTTTACATATACTAAAGATTATAATCTATCCATAAAAGCGAGTTGTAGATGACATTATTTAATTATTGGCACTTTATTGTTTTATTAATTATTTTATTATTCGGAGCGCTTGGAATATTTAGTGCATTTAAACAAGATAGTAAAAAACTTATAATTCCTATGATATTTTCAGTATCACTTATAACTATCTTAGTTGCAAGCTTTTCCGTTGTAGTAGTTGATAAATATACAAAAATTGCAAAATTATATAAATTAAATAACAAGCGTATTCTTCAACAAGAAAAAATAATGTATAGCGGAATAGTTAAGAATGAGGGTAATCATAAAATTGGTAAGGTTATCTTTGAGATAAAACTTGTAAACAAAGGTATGGCTACTGGAAATGTTAAAGGTGGTTCGTTTTACAAAGCTACTGGATTCTTTGACTTTTTTAAAGGTGGATCAAACAAATTGTATAAACCACAACAAATTACACAAGAGTTTGTTGTAGCTACAAATCTGAAACCAGGTCAAGCAAAAGCTTTTAGAGTTTACTTTGATTATCCACCTTATTTTAGGTCTGTTTCACAATTTTCTAAACTATATGCACATTAATATTTTAAGCCAATAGCCTTAAGTTTTTTATTGATATTTTTAATCTGAGTATTTTTGTTTCTACACCAGTCAGGTGAAAGAAGTGAGTTGTCATTTATACCTGCTGTAACTCTTTGCACATTTACATGTATAGGTTTCATTTGGATTGATTTAACTAAAACATCAAGATACTCTTCTTCTGTAATAGGAATAAATTTACCTTTTATAAAATCATTACCAAGTGCTGTTTTTTTAACTACATAAAGTGGATGATACTTTACAGAGTCAATTCCCCACTCATAAGCAGCCTTAGAGGTTTCAAGCATCATCTCTTGCGTTTCATCTGGTAAACCAAAAATCAAGTGTCCACATACATGTAGACCAGCATCCTTAGATTTTATTATCCACTCTTTTACATTATCAGATGAGTGCCCACGGTTAATTTTATCTAATGTTTTATCATATACTGATTGTATACCAAACTCTATCCATATCTCTTTAGTTTTATTTAGCTCTGCTAGATATTCTAAAGTCTCATCTGTAATACTATCAGAGCGTGTTCCAATACTAAGACCAACTACATTGTCAAATGATAAAGCTTTGTCATAAAGAGCTTTAAGTGTCTCAAATGGTGCGTAAGTATTTGTAAAAGATTGGAAATAAACTAAAAACTTTTCAGCTTTATACTCATCTGCTTGTCTTTTACTAATTGCGTTAAATTGGGATTCTAATTGTTTTAGTTGAAGTTCTAAGTTTGGGTTTGTTTTTGATTCTAAATTTAGATGAAAACCTTTAAGTTCTTGAACCTCTCCAGTACTAGCTGAAAAAGAGTCATTTTCACAAAAGGTACATCCACCTTTAGCAACAGTTCCATCGATATTTGGACAAGTGAAGCCTGAGATATTTATCCCAACTTTGTAAACTTTACATCCAAATTTATCTTTTAGATAGTTACCAAAGGTAAATATTTGTGCTTGTCTCATTAAACGATATATTTACCCGTAAAACATGCAGTACAGTATTCGTCATTTTTAGAATTTACACTACGAAGAAGTGATTCTTCATCTAGGTAAGCAAGAGAATCAGCCTCTATGAAGTCACAAATCTCTTCGTTTGTCATTTGGGCAGCTATAAGTTTATCTTTATCCGGAGTATCAACACCATAATAACATGGATCAGTAGTAGGAGGAGAAGAAACTCTCATATGAACTTCACTAGCTCCAGCTTCTTTTAGCATTCTCACAATACGTTTTGAAGTAGTACCACGAACAATACTGTCATCGATAACGATAACACGTTTACCTTTGATAATATCTGTCATAGGAGAGAGTTTCATTTTAACTTTTAAGTCACGCATCTCTTGTGTTGGTTCGATAAATGTACGACCAATGTAATGATTACGCATAATTCCCATCTCATAAGGTATACCGCTTTCTTGAGCATAACCAATAGCAGAAGGAACACCACCATCAGGAACAGGGATAACAACATCAGCTTCAACCGGTGCTAATTTTGCTAACTCTTTACCCATCTCTTTTCTCATTTGGTATACTGATTGACCAAAAACAGATGAATCAGGACGAGCAAAATAAACATACTCAAATATACAATGTTTAGGAGTAGGCTCAAAAACTTTTATACTTTTAGGCTCTTTTCCTTTGTTAAACACAAGAAGTTCACCTGGTTCAACATCACGAATAAATTCAGCTCCAACAAGATCAAATGCACATGTTTCAGATGCAACAATATAGCCACCATTTGGAAGTCTACCAAGAGAAAGTGGACGGAAACCAAAACGGTCACGCATAGCAAACATTTTTGATCTACTTAAAAATACAAGTGAGAATGCACCCTCTATTCTTTGAACAGCATCTATAATTCTATCTATAAGTTTATCTTTTTCACTTTTTGCAATAAGGTGTATAAGATTTTCAGTATCCATAAATGTTTGAAAAATCGCACCTTTTTTTATAAGGCTGTTGCGAACTTCTTCAGCATTAGTTAGGTTACCATTATGAACGATAGCCATCTCACCTAAATCATAACGAGCAAATACTGGTTGAGCATCTAAAATAGAGTCATCACCAGCAGTTGAGTAACGAGTATGACCAATAGCAGAACTTCCACTTAAAGTTTGTAGTTTAGCTTCATCAAATACACGCATAACAAGACCACGTTTTTTTATAGTATGAAGTTTTTTACCATCAGCTGAAGATATCCCAGCTGCTTCTTGACCACGATGTTGTAGGGCGTGAAGTGAGAAGTAAGCTAATTTAGAAGCTTCTTCATGACCAAATATTCCAACAACAGCACATTTTTCATTCAAATCGTCATGCAAAATTGAATCCTTAATAGATAATAGTAATTTATTTTGAAATTATACTCAAAATATATATTATAGAGTTTAACTTTACTCTATAACTCTAAACAGTCAGAGATAGAGTAAAGCCCAGCTTCTTTATCTGCTAACCAAGAAGCTGCACGGATAGCACCTTTGCTAAATGTATTTCTAGAAGTTGCTGTATGATTTAACTCTATAAACTCACCATCATTATAAAATCCGACAGTATGACGACCTACAATATCTCCACCACGAAGTGCCATAACAGCTATCTCATCTTCGCTTCTCTCACCGATATTTCCATCACGACCAGATACACGAACTTTGTCTAAGTCAAGACCACGTCCTGCTGCCGCTGATTCTCCAAGAGTAAGGGCAGTTCCAGATGGTGCATCTTTTTTATGTTTGTGATGCATTTCAACTATCTCTATATCAAAACCCTCTAACGCTGCAGAAGCTTGATAAACCAACTTATTTAAAAGTGCTACACCAAGGCTCATATTTGTAGCATATAGAACTGGCATTTTTTCACTAGCTTGTTTTAGTAAGTTTAGTTGATGAGTATTTAATCCAGTTGTACCTATTACTAATGGTTTAGGATTTTTAATAGCAGCTTCAAGAAGTACCTCACAAGCATCAGGAAGTGAAAAATCTATAACAATTTCACAAGAATTTAAAAATGAGTTTAAATCAGTAGAAACCATAACAGATGGATCTATAGAAAAGTTCAATGTATTTCTTACAAATACAGCAGTTAAGCTTATATCTTGAGTCTCTTTTAAATCATCAATTATTAATTTACCAACACGACCATTCGCTCCAAATACTCCAACACGAACCATTTTATTTCCTTTATCCATTTAATTTTTCATCAACATAGCTAATTACTTGAAGTGCAGCAACGGCACCATCTCCAGCGGCAGATACTACTTGTTTTGGAGCAGCTATGCGCATATCTCCAGTTGCATAAAGTCCAGCTACTGACGTAGCCATACTAATGTCTACTATAACTTGACCTTGCTCATTCATATCACATAAAAAACTTCCATCTTCTTGGATAAGTGTTTGGTTGTTAACGTCATTGCCAACAAAAGTAAATACACCTGGAACTTCGATATCACGAGTTGTTCCATCATTGTTTTTTACACGAATTCCAGTTACACCCATTTTATCACCATAAACTTCATCTGGAACTGAGTTTAAAACAAGTTCGATATTGTCAGTGTTTTTAATTCTAGCAACTGTGTTTGGAGCTGAACGGAAGGTGTCACGTCTGTGAACTAAGTAAACTTTAGCACAAATTTTAGCAAGGTATAGAGCTTCTTCTAAAGCAGTGTCTCCACCACCAATTACAGCAACTTCTTTTCCTTTATAGAAAAATCCATCACAAGTAGCACATGTAGATACACCTTTACCAAAAAATTCATCTTCTCCAGCAAAACCAGCACGACGAGGAGATGATCCTGTTCCAATGATAATTGAATGTGCCTCTGTAGTAGCTCCACCCTCTTGATGTATAGTAAAAATATCACCATCTTTAGTGATGCGAGTTACATTTATCATCTCATGTTTAAGACCAAATTTTTGACATTGCTCTGGCCACGGCATCATTAAATCCATACCAGTAATCTCACCAGTTACACCAGGATAATTTTCTATCTCACTAGAGTTCATGATTTGCCCACCAGGCATACCTTTTTCAAACATAGTTACATTTTCTAATCCACCACGAGTAGTGTAAAGTCCAGCAGTTAGCCCAGCTGGTCCACCACCTACAATTGCACAGTCTAATATTGCCATCAGTATATCCTTTGTATTTTTATAAGTTATTAACTTGCTTTGATAATTCTTTTAAATTATCTAGTTTACGTATCATACTATCTTGTTTATAAATACTATCTTTAGTCTTTTTTATAAAAAATATAGATGGGGATTCGTAGATATTAAACCTCTGAATAAAGCTAAGTGAAGTTTTAGTTCCACTTCTTAAAAAAGTAGTATTTTTAGAATTAGCATAAACTTTGTTGTAATAATCAATAGCTAAGATAGGAAGATTTATATTTGTTTTTGCTAGAAGTTTTTGAGTGTTTGGCTCACGTGAACTATAAAATACAACTACGTACTTATCTGCACTTGGAGTGAAAATATCACTTTTTTCATAAAAAGTCCATTTTTTAAAATCAATGAATTTGTACTCTGAAAATTTGTAGTTGAAGTAAGCAAAGGCGGCAGCTATCATAGCCGCACCAAAGAAAGAAGCGAGTAATGTAGATAATGAAAAGAGGCTCTTGCCCCCTTTAGCCACTAATTACTCTTTTTAAAGTTACGCTAAAAGAGCGTCGATTTTTTCAGCTAGAGCAGCTTTTGACTGAGCTCCAACAACTTGGTCTACCATCTCACCATCTTTAAAGAAGATGATAGTAGGGATAGAACGGATACCAAATTTAACAGCAATATCTTGCTCTTCATCAGTATTTACTTTACAGATTTTAGCTTTTCCATCAAAATCTTCAGCTAATTCTTCGATTACTGGAGCAATCATACGACAAGGACCACACCATGGTGCCCAAAAGTCTACTAGTGATACACCTTCAGCAATTGTAGCTTCATAATCTGCGCCAGTTAATTCTATGTATTTACCCATTTGTTATTTCCTTATGTTTTTTAATATGAAAGCATTATACAGATGAATTCATTAATTAATGCTTTTCTAAAAAATAATCTAAATTTTTTTAAGTTTTCGTATAAAGTGTAACTTTTTTACTATTTAGAACTTTAAAAATACTCTTTTTCTATTTTGGTAGTAAGCACATTCTGTATAACCTACATCTTTTGCCATCTTAATTATCTCATCATTATATAAACTAACTTGTTCTGGTTTATGTGCATCTGAAGCAAAAGTTATCGGAATCTCTAATTTAAAGGCTTCTTCAAGTAGTTCAATAGATGGATATGCTTGTTTTACTGGTTTTCTAAAACCTGCTACATTTAGCTCTAAGGTCATATCTGACTTTTTTATGGCCATTAAAGCAGGTCTGGCAATGTCTAATATATTTTTATTTGGCATAAACTTAAAAACTTTTATGAGGTCTAAGTGACCTACTATGTCAAATAATTTACTTTTGGCCATGGCTTCTATAGCATCAAAATATTTTTGCCATATAATATCAATATTTTGGTTTTGATAGTTTCCAATAAATTCAGGATTATCAAAGCCCCATTCATCGATAAAATGAACACTGCCTATAAGATAATCTACATTAGAATTTAAAACACGCTTATCCATATGACCTTCTAAATAATCAACCTCATATCCTAGTAAGATAGTGATTTTATCTTTGTACTTTTCTTTTGCTTTTAAAACTTCATTTTCATAAGAGGTCATTTGTTCAAAGCTCATACGATATTTTGGATCAAAATCCATTGGAGCATGATCTGAAAAGCCAAAATATTGAGTATTATTTTGTATAGCTTTTTGAATATATTCTTCAATCTCACCTTCAGCATGGTTGCAAAGTTTAGTATGGTTATGTAAGTCAACTATCATTTTTTCTCAATTTATGTATATTTATGATATTATAGTGACAAATATTAAATTTAACTAATTTTAATGATGGAGAAGTTTTATGACTCAAGAAGAACTAGACGCCTTAATGAGTGGAGAAGAGATAAATAATTTAGATGAAACCGTTGAAGAGCTTGAAGAAGAAAATGATTTAAAATATACAGGGACTGATGCTCAAAAAGTACCAGTTTCTGAAGATGATAAGCCATTAGGATATAGTGAAGATACTGCACACCATTGGCCACTACCGGCAACCGATGAACATAAAATGGTCCATCAACTTGATGATGTTACAAAAGAAAGTGAAGAAAAAGCAACTGAAATTTTTGATATTATTGAAGGAATTTCTACTGATATGATGGAGAAAGAGGAGACTTTAAATTCTCTTGTTGAAGTGTTAAATAGTAACATTGAACTTTTTACAACTCTTAGTGCAAAGTTTCCTGATGTTGAAGCTTTTGGTTCTCAATTAGAAAAAAATAATGAAGCACTTAAAGAAGCAAATGAAACAATAGAGACTTTACAAAACTCTGGTGATGCTATTATGAATGTTATGGATATTATGCAATACCAAGATATACATCGTCAAAAAATTGAGCGTGTTATAAATGTTATGCGTGCACTTTCTAACTATATGAATTCCCTATTTGAAGGTAGAATTGATGATGATAAACGTGTTTCCTCTGCACAACATCTTCCAGGTGATGAGACTGAAGATTTAGCTTCAACTGATGATATTGAGGCTTTATTAGCTCAGTTTGGAAACTAATGTCTAAAGTTGAGTTATTATCCCCTGCAGGGACATTAGAAAAACTAAAAATTGCTTTTGATTTTGGTGCTGACGCTGTTTATGGTGGAGTTTCACACTTTTCACTTCGTATCCGTTCTGGTAAAGAATTTTCAATGGAAGAGTTTGGTGAGGGTATAGAGTATGCTCATGAGCGTGGTAAAAAAGTATATGCAACTATAAATGGATTTCCTTTTAATTCTCAAATTAGTCTTCTTAAAAAACATATATTAGCAATGGCTGAACTAAAACCTGATGCTTTCATTGTTGCAACTCCAGGTGTTTTAAAACTATGTCATGATTTAGCTCCAGATATGCCTCTTCATCTTTCAACTCAAGCGAATGTTATGAATGTTTTAGATGCTCAAATTTATCATGATATGGGTGCTACTAGAATTATTACAGCTCGTGAGATTTCTTTAAAAGATTTAGTAGCTATAAAAAAAGAGATACCATCTCTAGAACTTGAAGTTTTTGTTCATGGATCTATGTGTTTTGCTTATTCTGGGCGTTGTCTTATCTCTACACTTCAATCTGGTCGCGTTCCAAATCGTGGATCTTGTGCAAATGATTGTAGGTTTGAGTATGAGATGTATGCAGCAAATCCTGAAACTGGAACTCTATTTAGACTTGAAGAGGAAGAGGGTGTTGGAACTTACATAATGAATGCAAAAGATTTAAACCTTGCTTCACATATGAAAGAGATTCTTGATAGTGGTGTTGTTGATTCTGTAAAAATTGAGGGTCGTACAAAAACAGCTTACTATGCTGCTACCACTGCAAAAGCTTATAGAATGGCAATAGATGATTATTATGAAGATAAATTTGAGGAAGAAAAATACCAATACGAACTTCAATCACTTCAAAATCGTGGCTATACTGATGCTTACTTAGTATCTCGTCCGTTTGAAAAAAATGATACTCAAAGTTTAGATTTTTCTATGCAACTTGGAACTCATCAAGTAAGTGGGCAAGTTAGTACTGATGGAGATTATTTTTTATGTAAGTACAAAACTTTACCAAATGATGAACTTGAAATAGTAGCACCATTGGGTAGCATGATAGAGATAGTAGATAATGAAATAGGCTCAACTTATGAGCGTGATGGAAAAATGTACTTAAAACTAAAACAGCTAGTAGCTCAAAATAAAAAAGTATGGGAAGAAGTCCATAGTGGCAATGTAAACCCTATAACTCTTCCAACTAAACTACCAGCATATACATTTTTAAGAGTTCCATCTGATGAAAGTATGGGTACAAATCCAAAATAATGTATAATTACAAAAATAAAAATAACTAGGAATAAAAATGAAATTTGTATCAATAATAATGGGTTCAAAAAGTGACTTTGAAGTGATGAAATCGTGTTCAGATACTTTTGAAGCTTTTGGTGTAAACTATGAGATGATTATATCTTCTGCACATCGTTCTCCTGAGAGAACTACTAAGTATATTCAAGAAGCTGAAAAAAAAGGTGCTCAAGTATTTATAGCTGCTGCTGGAATGGCTGCTCATTTAGCTGGTGTACTTTCATCAAAAACTGTTAAGCCTATCATCGGTGTACCAATGTCTGCTTCAGCTCTTGGTGGGATAGATGCCCTACTTTCAACTGTTCAAATGCCAGCTGGAATGCCAGTTGCTACAGTTGCTATAGGTAAAGCTGGTGCTATTAACTCTGCATATCTAGCTATGCAAATGTTAGCACTTGATAATGAAGAATTATCTATAAAACTAAAAGAAGATAGAATCGCAAAAGCTAAAAAAGTTGAAATGGATTCTATGGAGATTGAAACTATAATCTCACTATAAGGAACTTATATGCAGTGGATGAGTGACGAAGAGTATATGAAGTTAACAGGTCTTGAAATAGAGGCTATTGATAGTATGTGTGAACGTGGAAAATTAACTATTAAAGTTGAAGATGGTGTTCGATATATTGACCCTTCAAAAGGAGCTACTGATGCAGTAGTTCCAGCAAAATTAACTGAGTTAAAAGAACGTAATACTCAAGAGATGGTAGTTCAACCTCAGTTTATAGAAAAAACTATTGGTACTATTATTAATCTACATGAAAAAGTTTTAGATGCTAAAGATGAAACTCTTGAGGCAGTTAGAGTTGAAAATGAATTTTTAAAAGAAGCTCTTAATTCACTACAAGAACTTTATGATGAAGATAGAAAAACTATAGCTACACTTACAGAACAACTAAAACTTTCTCAACAAGAAGTAGAATTTATGCGTAGAAAATATAAGCTTATGTGGAATAAAGCAATAGATGAACACACAAGCTAAATGACAATAGATGAAGAGTGTGTTGGTTGCATAGTTAATCAAAGTGTGAGAGTTGCTGATGCAATAAAAGCAGATAAAGAATTAAAACAAAAACTCACTCTACATGTAGAGGATCTAAGTAAAGACTTTTCTTATGATGATACCCCTCCAGAGATAGCTTCTTATGTCTACGAAGACTTAGCAAAATTAGCAGAAAAAACTGACCTCTATGATGAGGTGAAAAAAGCCTCTACAAAAAAAGCGCTTTCATTTAAACCACTTTTAGAAGAAAAACTAAAAAACTCAGATAATAAACTTTTAACTGCCACAAAAATTGCTGTAGCTGGAAATGTTATAGATTTAGCAGCACAAGTTGAGTTTGATTTAGAAGAAGAGTTAGAAAAAATATTTCATACAAAATTTGCCCATGATGATTTTGAAGTTTTTGAAAAAAAGTTAAAAAAAGTTAAAAAGATTTTAGTTATTGGTGATAATGTTGGGGAGCATATATTTGATTATATGTTTATTCAAACTTTAAAAGAACTATCTCTACATGTAGAGGTATATTATATGGTTCGAGGAACTCCAATAATCAATGATGTTACGATGCTTGAAGCAAAAGCTGCAGGATTTAATAAACTTTGTAATCTTGTAGATAGTGGAGTAAATACTCCAGGTTTCGTTTACTCTCGTGCTACAAAATACTCTCAAGAACTTTTCGATTCTGCTGATTTAGTTATAAGTAAAGGTATGGGAAACTATGAATGTTTAAGCCCATCTCATAGAAAAGATATATGTTTTTTACTAAAGGTTAAGTGTAATGTAGTGGCACGTTCTTTAGGCAAAGAAGTTGGTGATATTATTTGCAAAGTTGTGTAATAAGGCTTAATGAAAAATTTGGGCTCCTGAAACATTCATAAAACTTCGCTATATTGGTAGTAAACAAAGGTTTATTTACAAATGGCTGTAAAAAACTGCAAAAATATGTCCAAACTGTCAATC
>Ga0256837_1002297_pt1 | contig 12022 bp, 11 predicted proteins | sample 4562384metaG_FD_185976 | JGI IMG/M metagenome (GOLD analysis project Ga0256837, IMG submission 185976) | Hydrothermal vent microbial communities from Guaymas Basin, Mexico - 4561-384 | ecosystem: Environmental > Aquatic > Marine > Hydrothermal vents | place: Mexico: Guaymas Basin | collected... | reverse complement strand
CATAAGTATCTGAAAAACATCACCACTTTTAATCATCTCTTTAGATTTTTCGATCATTTCAAAGAATTTTTCTTTGGAGTGTGCAAAACTCCCTTTGTCTTTTCCAATATTATGAACGCGGTGTTGATATGTATATGAACCTTTAAGATCATCATGTACACTCATAAACTTCTCTTCATAAGTTTTAAGAGTACTGATAAGTGTGATTTTATGATCTTTATGTGCATAAACTAAAATCATTTTTGGAAGGATGAGGTCTAAGTCTGGTGTATGAAGTTCATCTTTTAGATTATCCATACTAGCACCAAGTTTTGGTTCAAAAACTTTGACCATATCATAACCAATATAACCTATAAATCCATCGACATAACCAACTTTAAGTCTTTTTGTCGCTTCTTTATAAATAGTTGTATCTCTATTTTTATAGTACTCTTTTAAGAAATCAAAAGGATTTTCATCTTTTTTATGGACTACACCCGATGCATCACTGTAGAGTGTTTGCTCATTTTTATACTGTAAGCGTTCACGTGCACCAATACAGATAATACTATAGTTCCCTTCACTACCACCAGCAGATTCAAAGAGGTAGCTAATCTCTCCTTGAAACATTGCTTTTAGTTTTGCATAAACTGCTATGGGTGCAAGTTGGTCGAGTGTAAATTGTTTCGAGTAAATCACTGTATGCCTTATAAAATTATTTTAAGTTAAAGCTTTACTAAAAAAGCACCAGGTTCTACTTTTGAACGTAGCTTTTTTCTTGCATTTTTTGCATCTCTCTGTGTTTTAAAGGGACCTACAAGTACTTTATTAAGATTTTTTACTTTATGATATCGGTATTTATATCCTAAAGCAGTGATAGTGTTGAGAAACTTTTTATTTGGTTTATATTTTGAAAATGATCCTACTTGAATATAGTATCTACCTTTTTCTACAGCAAGTGGTGCTTTTGTTACTTTTTTCTTTGTAACTACACGCTCTTTTGGTATACTTTTTTGACGAACTTGTTCACTCTTTTTTACTACTTTAGCTTTTTTTACAGGAGTAGTGTTTTCCTCTTGAAGACTCTCTTCTTTGAGTTTTTGAGCAATCATATCTAAGTCACTGTCAGTTGTATCAGCTTCTTCAATTACTTCAATATCCTCAAAAAGTGGTTCCTGCTCCGCTACATCATTAGTAGTTGTTTGTGGTTGTGGAGGGAGTACTGCTTGTGGCAAATTATCTGTTCCATTTGAGCTAAGCGAGTTCATTAGCATAACTACAACTATAAGAATAACACCAAGTGTAGCTACCGCTAAGATGATTTTTTTATTAGAGTTGGTAGAACCACCCTTGTTGAGTATAATATCGTTAAGTTCATTTTTTTCATTCATAATAGTACCCCTTTTTTTGTTTTAGTATCATAACTAAAAAAGTATAGCATTTTTTATACCTTTTAAATTAGGATGGCTTAAAAAAGATCTTCTAAGTCAATACTTTATGTATCTTCTTTGATTCGAAAGCTATGAACGACAAGAAATTGTCGTTCACTTAACGCTTTCTCACATATGTTTCGACCAAGATGCTCCACGCTCTTTTGAATATACTTCATATGGAAGTGTCAGTATATTATACTCATCAGGCATATCTGCATTTGGAAACATTCTCCACTGTTTAGGTTGCTTTGCAGCTAACTTCATACTAATCATTTTTCCAAGTTGAATAGCCTCTTGAAGTGTAGTATGACCCTTGTGGATGTAAACATGAAGATGCCCTTGTGTTTTTGTTTTATAAGCCGTAAAGTTTATATATCCCTCTTCACGAAGTAGGAGTTGTGCTTTATGGTAGAAACGTTCTGGATCACGACCATTATAGTCTATAACAATGTTTTCAACTTTGTTGTGTTTATTTACAATGGAGTGTGCCACTGTAATCTCACCTTTTATATGCTGGTTGATAACAGACTGACTTAGTGTTGCGTTTACTTTTTCAAATTTATTATAAAAAGTACGCCCTTTAAAAGAGAGCTTATCGACTACGGTATCTTTTTTAATCCAGTAGTGGTCACTCACCATTTTAATAAGTTTTAAATCCATAGAAGTCAAAAGCTCTCCTTTATTTTTTTAGTATGTTGGTTGGTTATAGATTACAAAATTTTGTGCTAGCTCTTTTAACTCTGCTTTAATAGTTGCTTGGAGTTGTGTATTTGTAATATCATCTAAAACATCAGCCATTCTATTACCAATAAGCTCAAACTCTTTCTCTTTCATCCCACGGCTTGTAAGTGCAGGTGAACCTACACGAATACCTGATGTTACAAAAGGACTACGAGTTTCACCTGGAACAGTGTTTTTATTTATAGTTATACCTGCGTTTCCTAATGCTGCATCAGCATCTTTACCACTAATCTCTTTACCTACAAAAGATACTAAAATTAAGTGGTTATCAGTTCCACCAGATACTACATCATATCCACGTTTAACCATAACTTCACCAAGCACTTTAGCATTTGCTTTTACTTGCTTTGCATAATCTTTCCACTCAGGGCTAAGGTTATATTTAAAACCAACTGCTTTAGCAGCGATAACATGTACTAGTGGTCCACCTTGAAGGGCAGGGAAGATAGCAGAGTTTATCTTTTTAGCGATATCTTCATCATTTGTCATAATCATACCACCGCGAGGTCCTGCAAGTGTTTTATGTGTAGTTGTTGTTACAACATCTGCATAAGGGAATGGACTAGGGTGCTCATCAGCAGCTACTAAACCAGCAATGTGTGCAATATCAGCAAATAAAATAGCTCCTACTGCATCTGCAATTTCACGGAATTTTTTAAAGTCAATCTCACGAGCATACGCCGAAGCACCACATACGATAATCTTAGGTTTTACAATTTGTGCAATATCCATAACTCTTTCATAGTTAATACGACCATCAAGTTCAACACCATATGTGAATGAACTATAATTCTTACCAGAAAAAGATGGTTTTGAACCGTGTGTTAGGTGACCACCGTGACTAAGATCCATACCTAAAAGTTTATCACCCGCTTTAAGAAGTGCGGCATAAACAGCACCATTTGCTTGACTTCCTGAGTGTGGTTGTACATTCGCAAAGTTACACCCAAAAAGTTCACAAGCACGATCAATTGCTAACTGCTCAACACCGTCAGCATACTCACAACCACCGTAGTAACGTTTAGCAGGATAACCTTCAGCATACTTGTTAGTAAAAACTGAACCCATAGCTTCCATAACAGCTGGAAGTGTAAAGTTTTCAGAGGCAATCATCTCTAAGTGGTCAGTTTGACGCTCTAACTCTTTTTCACATAAATTAAATATTTCTTCATCATACTCTTTTAAAAAACTCATTATTCTTTTTCTCCTGTATTGTTTTCTTCATTTTGTAAAGGTTTCATTGCTGGGAATAATAACACATCTCTGATTGAATGTTCATTAGTTAAAAGCATTACTAGTCTATCTATTCCTATTCCCTGACCTGCAGTTGGTGCCATACCATAGCTAAGTGCTTCTACAAAATCACTATCCATTTCATGTGCTTCGTCATCACCAGAATCTTTTGCTGCCATTTGTCCTTCAAATCGAGCAAGTTGATCTACTGGATCATTTAACTCAGAGAAGGCATTTGCTATTTCCCGTCCAGCTATAAAGAGCTCAAAACGCTCCGTAATAGCAGGGTTTTCATCACTTCTTCGTGCTAGCGGAGAGATCTCAACTGGATATTCTGTAATAAAAGTAGGATCAATTAACTTCTCTTCAACAAACTCATCAAAGAGTTCGCCTTGAAGTTGTCCAAGATTCATTCCTGGTTTTACAGAGATGTTCTTAGACTTTAAGTAAGTAACTATAGAATCAATGTCATTACAAGACTCAGCAGGAACACCACCAATAGTTGTTAGTGATTCTATAAGTGGAATCTCTTGAAAATTTGAGAAGTTTACTTCCATCTCTCCATAAGGTAAAACAGTAGGAAGATTAAGATGTTCAAAAAGGTACTGGAAGTACTCTTTAGTAATTTCAATTAAATCTTTATATGTTTTATATGCCCAGTAGAACTCTATAGAAGTAAATTCAGGGTTGTGTGTAGCATCCATTCCCTCATTTCTAAAGTTACGATTTATCTCAAAGACTGCTTCAAATCCACCAACTATTAAACGCTTAAGATATAACTCTGGAGCAATTCTTAAAAATCTATCAATACCAAGAGCATTATGATGTGTAACAAATGGCTTAGCATTTGCCCCGCCAGCAATAGGGTGCATCATTGGTGTTTCAACCTCTAAAAATCCTTTGTCCTCAAAGAAACGACGTGTAAGGCTAATCACTTTTGAACGAGTATGAAAAGTTTTACGAACTTCTGTATTCATAATAAGGTCAAGGTAACGTTTACGGTAACGAATCTCTTTGTCTGTTACACCATGAAATTTTTCAGGGAGAGGGTTAATAGATTTTGTGAGGATAGTAAGAGAGTCTGCATGAAGTGAAAGTTCTCCTTTACCAGTTACAAATGGGTAACCTCCAACCTCTATGATATCACCAACTTCTATGTTCTTCTTAAACATAGTGTTGTAAAAATCTTCAGGAAGATTATCTCTTGCTACATATAGTTGTAGTGTTCCTGATTCATCTTCGATATTTACAAATGAAGCTTTTCCCATAATACGAAGGAGCTTAATACGACCACTTACTATATAGTGACGATTCTCATCGCGTTTATCTTCTTTCTCTTCTATATCTGAGTTTACATTGAGATATTTTTCAATAGTACAGTTTCTTTTAGAATCATTTGAATAAGGATTATGTCCTGCTTCTTTTAGTAGTTTCGCTTTTTCTATTCTTTGTTGAATAAATGTGTTGTCAAAAATCAATTAATTTCCTTGCATTATATTTATATATTTTTAGTTTGTTTGGCACTCTGCACAGATACCATAAATCTGCATAGAGTGGTCACTCATTTTAAAGCCGAGCTCTTGTGTAATGTGGTGTTGGCGTTTTTCAATCTCTTCATCCACAAACTCTGTTATCTTGCCGCACTCTGTACAGATAAGATGATCATGATGCTCTTTTGCACCTAACTCGTACTTCTTTCCTTGTGCACCAAAAGAGAGGGATGTTACTACATTAGACTCTTCTAAGAGTGCTAATGTTCTATATACAGTAGCTATTCCTGTTTTTGAATCAGGTTGCTTATCTTGAATAAGATGATGCAGAGCTTCTGGTGTTAAGTGCTCATCAGAGTTGTAGAGTGTTTCTAAAATCACTTCTCTTTGAATAGTAAATTTAAGACTATTCTTTTTAAGAAGCTGTTTAAAATCACTGAGTAGTTGTTCATATTCAACAGTTCTGTCGTTAAAATTTGTATTTATACTTGTCATACTATTTTATCTCTTTCTTTCTATTTTTCTTTTTTTTGTGCATCTATCTGTTTTTGTAACTCTTTTTTAATTTCTGCCATTTTAGCATCAGTAGATTCTTTGATAATTTCTTTTGATTTTTCTTCTATTGTTTGTTTACCTTTTTCTAACGTTTCGTTGATATCAGCACTTATATTTACAGGGTCTATTTTCATAATATATGCACCTGTCTCAACCATAATTGGAAAAAGAACACTTGTCTTAAGTGAAGATTCTAAAGTTGTTTTTACTGCTTGAATACTGTATGCTGCATGTGCAATAACCGCAGCAATAAGAAAAAATTTACTCGCACCAAAAACAAATCCTAAAATTTTATCTATAGGGCCAAGTCCACTTAATGCACTCAGTTTTTTAAACATGAGACCGAGAAAAATCATTAGAAGCCAAAATGCGGCTAATGTTGTTAAGAAGCCTAAAAAGCTTATTGCAGAGGGAGAACTAAAACTAAAGATAAGATCATTTAGTAGTGTTCCAACATCTTCACCTACTCGAGAAGCAATAAAAAGACCACCTATAATTCCAACGAGACCAAAAACCTCTTTAAAGAAACCATTGAGTACTCCTTTGAGTCCAAGGAGTAAGATGATTACAGAAGCGACAATGTCAAAATAATTAATTTCCATTTGGTAAGAACTCCACATTCATTTGATTTTTTCCAGATTTTTTAGAACGATACAATGCTTTATCTGCACGTGATATGATATCATCAGGTGTATCTTTTAGATAAAACTTAGTGACACCTACACTCATAGTAACATTGAGTGATTCACCCTTATAAATCAATTTATTAGAGTTTATAAGTTTTATAATTCTATTTGTAATTTCAATACAACTTTCAGAGTTTATTCTATTGAGAATAATTACAAACTCTTCACCACCATATCTAAATATTTTATCACCATCTCGAAGAGTTTTTCTGAGCATATTTGCAATGAAAACAAGGATTCTATCTCCTGCAATATGTCCATAGGTGTCATTTATAATTTTAAAATCATCAATATCAAGAAGGAGAAGATGGAGCTCATAATTGATTTTTTTTCTAGAGCAAAGATTATTTAAGTATGTTGTAAGTGCACGACGATTAAATACTTTGGTGAGAGCATCAAGGTTTGAGTTTTTTTCTAACTCTTTAACTTGAGTACTTAAGTCAGTTATTATTGAGTTTGCACGTTCAACTTCTGCATTCATTTGCAGTTGAATATCATTGAATTTTTTTGTAATTTCAGGAAGATTAATATGCATCTCACTGCACTCATTTATAGTTTCTTGATGTATTTTTGTAAGTCCTTCAAAAACTTCATTAGTGTCTTTATATGAAGAAATACTATTGTTTGCAATTTCCTTATACGCACTAGTGAATGCTAATTTAGCATGTTCCATAGTATCAAGTTTTTTTTCATCAATGGTAGATATACTAAGTGCTGCATTTTGAAGAAATGTGACAACTTGTTCTTTTGTTGCATCTTCTTGAGAGTCAATATTTTCAATAAGCTCTTCATACATCTGTGTTACTAAAGATTTTAGATCTTCTTTTTGCATTAAAATTCCAATGTGTGCATTATATTTCGCAATTATACTCTTTTTTAGTATAAAAAAAGCTTTGTATAAAAAAAATATTGTATATATGAAAGATTATAAATTTATAATCTTTTTAAGCTTATTATTAGCTAAAGATTATTATAATTTCAGTCTTCAAAATGGATGATTTAATTTAAATTACTTGTTTTAGAGTTGATTTACAAACCTTTTTATAAAGGTTCTCATTTAAGAGGTAAAACGATATATGGAGAAGTGGGAGAGTGGCTGAATCCACACCCCTGCTAAGGGTGCGTAGGAGCAATCCTACCGAGGGTTCAAATCCCTCCTTCTCCACCACCACACAATTTTCAAAAAAACTACAAATAATCCTTAACTTTTAATATAATAGAAAAATTGAAGAACTATTTACTTTACTACTTTAGAACTATAGACTTCTTGTATAAGTTAGGATATGATGCTTTATTTTCACCTATAAGTGAAATTAAAGTTACATATCCAATGTACTTATGTAGATACTAAGAAATTTTATGTGTACTAAAAAGACCGTTTTTAAGAAAGCTCAAACCACAGGCTTCATAGGCAAAGTATACATTGGCAATTAAGTTTGTATCTGTAGTGTTTGTTTGTAAGTATGGTGAGTCAGGATAGGTCTTTCTCAAAATATCTATAAAACCTTTCGCTTCAAAAATAGTACAGTATGCAGGGTTGAGTATAATCGCTGATTGTTTTTTCATAATACTTGTAAGTAGTGTTGCAAGCTCTGGTTCTTGACTACCCATATCATGCCATTTATAACTTTTAAACCAGTACTCATACTGTTCATCGTATGCATCAAAGATTCCATCTTCATTAAAAACAACTTCATGAAGATAAGAGAAACCTGTTTCAAAACCTGCATCTTGTGCCATTTGTTCTAAAAAGAGCATCTCCTCTTCTTGTTTTTCATCATCAGCAGGTGCAGAAAATAGAATTTTCCATCCATCATAACGCTCTTCAAAAAGATTAATACCTTCATCAAGAGTAATAAGTCTTTTAAAGTTTGTACTTACTTTTTCATAAATCTCATTAAAATGAGTTTCATCAAGTTGTTCTTGAGAAGTTTCTAGAAGATTTTTAGGTGTATCAGCATCAAATCCTTCTAGTTTAATAGGAGTGTTATTGAGACCTCCAGAAAACTGGAATGCTCCATAAATATGCCAATGAACATCATTTTCCCAACTCTTCTTAATAGCTTCAACTAGATTAAAAGGGATACCTAATTCAAAAAAAAGGTCATTATCTATAACGTAATCAGCTGCTTCAACATACATATCATAAAGTTCATCTGCAGCATCATAAAAGGCTTGTGCTTCACTCTCTTTTAGTGTTATACTCATCTTTTAACCTCCAAAAAATCCACCACTTTTACTAGCAGAAGAACTTTTAGAACCTCCACCAAAAAAGCTTTTTTTACTACTACTCTTTGATGCAGATTTACCTGCAGCTGAGCGACTATAGGCACTTCTATTTGCACTTGAGGCATTTTTTGAAAAACTTTTGTTATTCATAAGTGCATTTCCTATCATATTTCCAAGTAAGCTTCCTGCCGCAACTGCTAAGATAGTTCCAGCTAGTCCCATTCCTGCACTACCAGCACCATCTTGAAGTGTCTCACTCGTTCCATTTTGTACTTTTTGGTACTCTTGATCTGCAAGTGCTTTCATCTCTGCTTCGCTCATAAAACGCTCAGTAGTATTTCCATTTGCATCTTTTTCACGAATAATGGCACGGCTTGGACCATCTGTTGGCATCTCTTCTATAACAACATACTTTCCATTTGTTTGTTGCTCTATCACTAAAAATTTGTTTTTAGGCTCTTCTTGTGGTGCTTCACAACCTGTTAAAATACTCATCATTAATGCACCTGTAGTCCCTAGTAATACATTGTTTGTAACACTTCTCATTTTTTAATATTCTCCTTTTATTTTATCTTTTTTTATTGTTAAAATTTTTCCAATTTTGTAGTCGTAAAAGCTTAAGTTTTTTCTTCCACTGTAGATAATATCTCCATGATATGAAAACTTTTGAGTTTGAAATGATACATTTTCTTTCATTAAAAGTAGTTTTCCTAGAGTATTACCAATAGGAGAAATGAGTGTAGTTAAAGAGGCGATAAAGAGAGGTCCAATGAGTAAGAGAGCTAGCTTATTGCTTTGATAGAGGACGAGATATCCAAAGAGTATACTAAAAAGTAGAAAAATAAAGATGTTTTGATTATCGACAAAAAAGATATTATAGTAAATATCAATATTATACTTGTCTATATAGTTCGTTTTCATTCCTAAAAAAAGAAAAAAATCTATGAAAAAAGTAAAAAATATACCACTAAGAAATGCTTGAAAAAGTTTACTCATCGAAGCCTCACTGTTTTTTTATTATTTATTTTATAGAGTGCTGATGCACTCCCTTCATATAAAGAGTTAATATCCTCAATAATTATATCAGAGTTTTCTTCACAAAACTCTCTTTGAAATTTTTTTCCACTCTCATTTGCTGAAGTTGAATAGCTCCACTCTAAATTACTTAAAACTGTAGAGTGAAGTCTATTTGTGGCAACTCGAAATGCAGAATTTTTTACAACAAATGTTGTTTTTTTAGCACGTCGTAGTTTTGATTTTTGAGTATTTGGAATACGAATATTTGATAAAGAGAGAGCTTTTAGATTTTTATAAACCTTTATAAAAGGTTTATTTGTTGGGCGTTGTTTTATTGTTTGAAGTTTTAGCTCATTTTGTGACAAAAAACCGACAGTTGTGTCGGTTTGTGTGAGTATAACTAACTCTTTTATACTAGAAAGTCTTGAAGTGCTGTTGATTTTGACCATGTCTCATCACCCATTTCATCAAGTGCTAAGATGGTAGCACGAGCTGCACTTAGTGTTGTAAAGTAAGGGATAGAGCGTTTGAGTACTTCTTGACGAATTACTATAGCATCTTTTTTACTTGTGTTATTATCTGAAGTATTTATAGCCATATCAATTTCATCATTTTTCATACTATCTTCAATATTTGGACGTCCTTCAGAGATTTTTAATACTCTCTCACATGCAATACCAGCATTTGCTAGGATCTCTTGTGTTCCTTTTGTTGCAACAAGTTTAAAACCATGTTTCACAAGACCACGACCGATCTCTGCAGCATGCTCTTTGTCTGTGTCTACAAAGCTTAAGAAACACGTGCCTCCTGTTGGAATTTTATTTCCAGCACTGATCTGTGCTTTTGCAAAAGATACACCAAAGTTTTTACTGATCCCCATAACTTCACCTGTTGATTTCATCTCAGGACTCAGTACTAAGTCAGCACCTATAAGTTTATGGAAAGGAAAAACTGCCTCTTTTACAGAGACATGTCCTTTGAGTTTTGGACGACGAAGACCATTATGCTCTTCAACAATGTCATACTTATCATAGTACTCTAATGAACTTACAAGTGTCTCACCCATCATAACACGAGTAGCAACTTTTGCAAGAGGCATTCCTGTTGCTTTAGATACAAAAGGAACGGTTCTTGATGCACGAGGATTTACCTCAATAAGATAAATTTCATCTTGGTAGATTGCATACTGAACATTCATAAGCCCAACAACTTGAAGTCCAAGTGCTATAACCTTAGTCTGTTGTTCAACTTTTTCTATCATCTCTTTAGTGAGGTTTACTGGTGGAAGTGAACAAGCACTATCTCCAGAGTGAATACCTGCCTCTTCAATGTGTTGCATAACAGAACCAATGTAAACCTCTTTACCATCAGAAATACAGTCAACATCAAGCTCAATGGCTTGATCTAAAAACTTGTCAATTAGAACAGGTGCTTCGTTTGAAACAGAGATTGCAAGTTCCATATACTGGTTTAACTCATCTTCACTGTAAACGATCTTCATACCACGACCACCAAGAACAAATGATGGACGAACAAGAACAGGATAACCTAGTTTGTTCGCAATAGGTGCAGCTTCTTCTTTAGCACGAGCTAGACCATTTTCTGGCTGTTTAAGACCATGTTTTATAACAAAGTTAGAGAATTGCTCTCTATCTTCAGCTAGATCAATAACTGCTGATGGTGTTCCTGAAATCTTAGCACCGATTTTAGTAAGTCCATCTGCAAGCTTAAGTGGAGTTTGACCACCAAAGTGAACGATAATTCCATCAGGTTGCTCATTTTCTATAACCTCACGAACATGTTCAAAGTCGATTGGTTCGAAGTAGAGTACATCAGAAGTATCATAGTCAGTTGAAACTGTTTCAGGATTACAGTTGTACATAATAGTCTCAATACCCATCTCTTTTAAAGCAAATGCAGCATGCACACAACAGTAATCAAACTCGATACCTTGACCGATACGGTTAGGACCACCACCAAGAATAAGAACTTTTTTCTTATCACTTACACGATTAGTTACATTTGGAAGTTTTGTGATGTTTGTTGTTGAGTAGAGATAAGGAGTAAGTGCTTCAAACTCAGCAGCACAAGTATCTACCTCATTAAACTCTAAAGAGACACCAAGTTTTTTACGAGCATCGTAAACTTGCATTTCACTTATAGTATGATTAGAGTTTTTAAGGATAAGCTGGCTTATACGTTTGTCTGAAAAACCATCTACTTTTACATCTCTCATAAAATCAGCATCAAAAAGAATTTTATCTGTAATAGTTGCTTCTTTATCTATCATCTCTTTGAGTTGGTGTAAAAACCAAGGGTCAATAGCACAAGTATCAAACATATCTTCTATACTCATACCACGACGAAAACCTTCAGCTACATAAAGTGCTCTGTCTGCATTTGGACGGCGAATTTCGTGTCTTACGAATTCATCATCAGCATCTATCTCATCAAATCCACAAAGTCCAGTCTCTAGTGAACATAAAGCTTTTTGCATAGACTCTTTAAAAGTACGACCTATCGCCATAACTTCACCAACAGACTTCATAGAAGTACTTAAAGTGTTTACTGCTTCTGGAAATTTTTCAAATGTAAAACGTGGAATTTTTGTAACAACATAGTCGATTACTGGCTCAAAAGAGGCAGGTGTTCCTGTAAT
>Ga0256837_1002296_pt1 | contig 12030 bp, 11 predicted proteins | sample 4562384metaG_FD_185976 | JGI IMG/M metagenome (GOLD analysis project Ga0256837, IMG submission 185976) | Hydrothermal vent microbial communities from Guaymas Basin, Mexico - 4561-384 | ecosystem: Environmental > Aquatic > Marine > Hydrothermal vents | place: Mexico: Guaymas Basin | collected... | reverse complement strand
CTTTGGTGTGGCAGGACTTGCACTTGCTTCAACACTTGGTGGTTTTGTAAGCCTCTTTTTTACACTCAAAATCTTTGGCTGGCAGAACTTTTTTGCTATACTTCGCTCACGCAAGCTGCTCTATTTGGTAGTTGGCTCACTACTCTTTACTATACTCTTAGTAATACTCAAGGATATGATTCATGTTTATCTATGACTCTGTACAAAAAACAAAACGCAAATTTGAACCACTGGAAGATGGCAAGGTCACACTCTATGTCTGTGGACCGACTGTCTATGACGATGCACACCTAGGACATGCCAAATCTGCCCTTGTTTTTGACCTTTTAAGTCGTGTTCTTCGTGCAAACGGTTACGAAGTGACATATGCTAGAAACATTACAGACATAGATGACAAGATCATCAAAAAAGCCATAGAGCAGCAAAAAGATATAAAAACAATTACAGACTTTTATACAGAGGCCTTTCACAAAGAGATGGAAGCCATTGGAGTAAAACGCCCAGACATCGAGCCAAAAGCAACAGAGTCACTTGATGCGATGTATGAACTTATACAAAAGCTCATAGAGAGTGGACATGCATATCAAACAAGTGACGGTGATGTCTATTTTGATACACAAAGTGACAGTAAATACCTCTCACTCTCTCATAGAGTCCAAGATGAAGATGAACGCCAAGAGAGAGTAGAGAGCTCTAAAGAGAAAAAAAATCCGGCAGATTTTGCACTGTGGAAATCAGTAAAAGATGACTCTATCACATTTGAGTCTCCTTTTGGCAAAGGGCGTCCGGGGTGGCATTTGGAGTGTTCTGCCATGATAGAAAAGCACCTCGCTTACAAAGACAAGCCATATGCCATCGACATTCACGGTGGTGGAGCAGACCTGCTCTTTCCTCACCATGAAAATGAAGCTGCACAGACTCGCTGTGCAAGTTCTCATGAGCTGGCGAACTACTGGATGCACAACGGTTTTGTAACAATAAACGGTGAGAAGATGAGCAAGTCTCTTGGCAACAGCTTCTTCTTAAAAGATGCACTGCGTGAGTATGATGGTGAAGTGCTGCGTTTTTATCTGCTAAGTACTCACTATCGCAGTAATTTTAACTTCTCTACAGAAGACTTAGAAGCATCTAAAAAACGTCTTGACAAGCTCTATCGTCTTAAAAAACGCCTCTTTGGCCTGGCGGAGAATGAAGAAGAGACAGACTTTACAAAAGAGCTGCTTAGCGTTTTGAGCGATGATCTTAATATCTCACAGGCACTAGCCCTTATTGATGCCATGATAGCCAATGCAAACGAGACACTCGATACAGCGGGCAAACACAAAGCACTCAAAAAAGAGACAATGGCAAACCTCAAGTTTATAGAAAAAGTGCTTGGCTTTGGTGCTAAAAACCCTTATGAGTACTTTCAAGCAGGTGTTGATGAAGCAACAAAAGCCAAGCTAGCAGAGCTTATAGAGGCACGAAATGAGGCCAAAAAAGCAAAAGATTTCGAGCGCTCAGATGCACTGCGTGAGGAGATACTCTCTTATGGTGTACAGCTTATGGACACACCACAGGGTACTTTTTGGGAAAAAGCCTAGTAAGCAACTTCAACTTTATTCTTTCCTGAGTTTTTAGCAATATAAAGAGCATTATCTGCTCTTTTTATAATATCTTCAATACTCCAATCTTTCATAAAATCAATAGAAGCTATACCCATACTGACCGTTACATTAACATATGCATCACTACTTGTTTTAATTTTAATATCAGTGATGAGCGTTCGTAATTTTTCAGCAATCAATAGAGCCTCTTTTGTTGATGTATCAGGCAAAAGAATAAGAAACTCCTCTCCTCCAAAGCGACAAACAATATCACTTATTCTACTATTACGAGAAAGTTTAATACCCAAAGAGACTAAAACAGCATCACCGACTTTATGTCCATAGGTATCATTCACATCTTTAAAATCATCAATATCAAAGAGTATAACTGACATGGGTCTATTTTTGCGTTTTGCAAGTTGAAAAAGTTTTTCACCCGTCTCTATACAATAACGACGATTATAAAGTTGTGTCAAAAAATCAGTTGTTGCTAAATGTCGCAACTCTTCTTCTTTCTCTTTTAAAAGCCTATTTTCTTTTTGCAACAACATATATCTTCTATAGAAAATAACAGCTACAAAAACAGCAATCCCAATTATAATTGCGAATATATATATACTTATCATCTCATCTCAATTTGTAACTATAATATAATTAAAATTATTAAATAATGTTTTCATTTTCGAAAGTATATCATATTAACTCTTTTAGATATAATAAATTTTTAAATACTCTTCTCAAGGATACAGCATTGACTTTACAAGCTTTACAAGAGCATCTACAACACAAATTAGAATCATTTCAAGATACGACAAAAGAATTCAAGCGTCTTTTTCATGGACGTGGTGGACTTTATGAGGGGCTTCGTCATCTGACAGTTGATCATGTCAATGAAAACATTCTTAGTGTTGCACTCTATTTCAAAGAAGAGAATGAAGCACAGCTCTTAGAGATGCTTACAACATTTGCAGCTAATGAGAAGTACGAAACACTTGTAGTGCAGCGCCGCTATGAAAAAGGCGCACCAAGTGAGATAATCTTTGGTGAAGTACCTGAAGATTTGACTATTATAGAAAATGGTATGAAGTTAAAACTAAATCTTCTTGCAAACAAAAACAGCTACTACTTTCCAGATATGAAAAACGGTCGTACCTTTGTGCGTGAGCAAGCAAAAAACAAACATGTACTTAACCTCTTTAGCTACACCTGTGCATTTTCCGTTGCTGCGAAGTTTGGATATGCTTCAAGTGTTGTCAATATCGACATGAGCAAAGGCGCACTCAAAGTGGGCATGGCAAACCACTCCATCAACAAGCTTGATCCAAAAGGTGTGAGCTTTTTACCATACAACATTTTAAAATCATTCTCGGCCATAAAGAAAAAAGGTCCATATGACCTCATTATCATTGACCCACCAAGTTTCCAGAGAGGCAGCTTTGAAGCTACAAAAGATTATGAAAAGATCATCAAAAAACTCCCACAGATTGCTGCAGAAGAGTGCACACTCTTAGCATGTCTCAATTCACCTGAACTCCAGAGCAGTTTTTTAATAGAAATGATTGAAAGATGGGCACCTAGTTTTAAATTTCAAAAACGTCTTGATAATGTTTCTGAGTTTAAAAGTGCCGATGAAGAGAGAAGTCTTAAAAACCTTGTTTTTATTCGAGAATAAGTGTTTTATTCCTAACAAAAAGCCCCTAAATAACGAAAAAAAGAGCAATAAACACCTATCTTCACTTTACATAAATTAGATTTATAAAGTTAATAATTTTTCTTTATTAATAGTTTATATTTATTGCAATATTATTGCTTTATGAAAACAACACTAAAGCGATTTTTCAAATCAGTTTTCTACCTCTACTATGATGGTTTTGTAAATATGAGAGTAGGAAAGACACTCTGGATTCTCATAGCTATAAAACTATTTGTTATGTTTGCCATTATCAAATGGCTCTTTTTCCCAAATATACTCAAAGATAACTTCGAGAGTGATGAAGCTCGCAGTGAGTATGTTTTACAACATCTTACAAAGGACAAACAAGAATGGAACACAGCGAACTATTAGTTGATTGGTCACGTGCGCAGTTTGCTTTGACAGCTCTGTATCACTGGCTTTTTGTACCACTGACACTCGGTCTTACATTTATTGTTGCTATTATGGAGACTATCTATGTAAAGACAGGTGATCCTAAATGGAAGACAACAACAAAATACTGGATGGGTCTGCTTGCTATTAACTTTGCGATCGGTCTGGCTACCGGAATTATAATGGAGTTTGAGTTTGGAACGAACTGGTCAAACTACTCATGGATTGTAGGAGATATCTTTGGAGCACCACTTGCTATTGAAGGGCTTATGGCTTTCTTTATGGAGTCAACCTTCTTTGCAGTGATGTTCTTTGGATGGAACAAGGTAAGCAAAAAGATGCACCTGCTCTCAACCTGGCTTGTAGCGATTGGTTCAAACCTCTCAGCACTTTGGATTCTTGTAGCAAACGGATGGATGCAACACCCAGTAGGTATGCACTTCAATCCAGATACAGCAAGAAATGAGATGGAGAATTTTTGGGAAGTCTTTTTAAACCCAAATGCCGTAAGTAAGTTTTTACATACTATCAGCAGTGGTTATGTTCTTGCTTCACTTTTTGTTATCGGGATCAGTGCATGGTATCTTCTTAAAAAACGTGATACACAGTTTGCAAGAAGAAGCATCATTGTAGCATCGAGTTTTGGACTTATTACATCTATTTTTCTTCTTACAACAGGTGATGAGTCAGCACACCAGGTAGCGCTCAACCAGCCAATGAAGCTTGCTGCTATGGAAGGTCTTTATGAGGGAGAAAAGCGTGCAGGAATTGTAGCTTTTGGTGTACTCAATGAAGCAAAAGAGATAGGTGATGATGCAGAGGAGTTTTTATTTAGCTTTGAAATTCCCGGAGCCCTTTCATTCTTAGGCTATCATGATTTAAATGCCTTTGTACCAGGTATCAATGATATTGTCTATGGAAACAAAAAACATAACATCATCTCCGTAGAAGAGAAGATGAAGCAGGGAAAACTTGCAGTTGCAGCTCTTAGTGAGTATAAAACTGCAAAGAAAAACCATGATATGCCAAGAGCGCAAAAAGCACTTGAGGCTTTTGAAGCAAATCAAAAATATATGGGATACGGATATCTAAACGACCCTAAAGATGCAGTACCTGATGTATCACTGTCATTTTACAGTTTCCATACTATGGTAGGTCTTGGAACTTGGTTCTTGGTTCTTTTTATCATCTCACTTTATTACTCTATGACAAATGAGATGCACAACAAAAAATGGCTGCTCTATGCTGCACTCTTTACTATTCCTATGGGCTATGTAGCACAGGAAGCCGGTTGGATCGTAGCTGAAGTCGGTCGTCAACCGTGGGCTATTCAAGACCTGCTCCCAGTTGGTATGGCAGCATCAAATGTTGCAAGTACGAGTGTAATGATTACATTCTGGCTCTTTGCGATCCTCTTTACAGGTCTGCTTATAGCTGAAGTTAAAATCATGCTCAAACAGATTAAAATCGGACCGGAGGGACACTAAGATGGATATTACATTATATGATTTACAAGTTTACTGGTGGCTGCTGGTAAGTGTTATCGGTGCTCTTTTTGTCTTTATGACTTTTGTACAGGGCGGTCAGACACTGCTTTATACTCTGGCAAAGACAGAAGATGAGCGTGACCTTTTGGTAAACACACTTGGTCGTAAGTGGGAGCTTACATTTACTGCACTCGTTATGTTTGGTGGGGCTCTTTTTGCGGCATTTCCACTCTTTTATGCGGTAAGTTTTGGTGGAGCATACTTTGTTTGGATGGCGATTCTATTTTGTTTTATCATCCAAGCTGTTGCATATGAGTACAGAAAAAAACCAGACAACCTTTATGGTGAGCGTTTTTATGAGATACTTCTCTACATCAACGGTAGTCTAGGAATTTTTCTTATCGGTGTGGCACTCGGCACGCTCTTTAGCGGTGGTAACTTTACAGTAAATGAGATGAACCTCTCTATGTGGACAAAACCTAGCTATGGTCTTGAAGCATTGCTAAATCCGTTTAACCTTGCTTTTGGTTTGATGCTTGTTTTTCTTGCACGTATGCAAGGAGCACTTTATTTTTTAAATGCACTTGATGCACCAGAGGTTACTGCTCGTATCAAAGATGTTGTCAAGAAGAACTTTGTTATCTTCTTGGTTCTTTTCTTATATGTTGTAGCTACTATTTTACTGCAAGATGGCTATGTATATGATCCAAAAACAAAAGAGATAAGCATCGAGTCTATGAAGTTTTTACATATCTTCTTAGATCTGCCTCTGCTTTTAGTTGTACTTTTAGCAGGTGTTGTAACACTTCTTTATGGTGTATATATCGCCCTTTTTAAAGAGTCTCGCAAAGCAATCTTCTTTACAGCTCTTGGAACGGTTTTAACAGTTATTATTGTTATGCTTATCTTGGGTGTTGATAACTCAGTTTACTATCCATCTTTGGCAGATATGCAAAGTTCACTTACCATTGAGAACAGCTCAGGAAGCTACTATACACTCTCTGTTATGAGCGTAGTATCACTACTTGTTCCAGTTGTTCTTGGCTATATTGTTGCAGTATGGCGTTCTATGGATAAGACAAAAGTGACAATCGAAGAGATCAAATCTGATCCGCACCACTACTAAGGAGAAAATATGGAATATCTAACAGAAGCACTCTGGTATGCAAGCTGGCCTGTAGTGATTATTTTAAGTGTGAAGTTTGTACAGTTAAATCTCAAACATTATGCAAAGATGGAGCGGCTTGAAGAACTTGAAGCACTCCATTCTCAAAAAGAGGCTTAAAATTCCTCCATTAAGAAGCAGCATTGGATCGCTGCTTCCTTGGAACAAAAGACTTTTTAATAGCAGTATGTTGCTAAAAGTCCCTCACGCAACGCCTTATACTTCTCTTCACCCTCTAACTTTTTAACAATCTCAAGCGCAAAACAAAGAGCTGTCGCAGGACCGCGAGAGGTCATTACATTGGCATCTGCTACAACCATAGAACTATCACCCTGATACCCCTCTTCTCTTATCTGCTCTTCTACTGATGGGTAGCATGTATAGTTCTCTTTAAGTACACCTGCTTTGTTGAGTGCAAACGGAGCAGCACAGATAGCACCGATGTTTTTGCCTTTTGCATCCATCTCACGCAGAAGATTTTGAACATTTGCATCATCTGCAAGAGCATGCGTCCCATCCCATCCACCGGGAAGCACGACCATATCAAGCTCATCAGCACTAAAGTCAGCTACTTTTGCATCTGCCTTGATAGTAATACCGTTTGCCCCTTGAACCAACATCTCATCATTCAAAGCCGCCACAACAACTTCAACTTCAGCTCTGCGCAATACATCAATGATACTAACCGCTTCTATCTCCTCAAAACCTTTTGCCAATGGTACTAAAACTTTTTTACTCATTTGCGACTCCTTATTTTTTCGTTTTGAATTATTCTAGCATGCTTTAACTAACATTACTCTAAGGAGCGATTCCCTCACGCACGACTTTTTTACCATTTCGCATCACTTCAACATGAACCAGTGAGCCTGAAGGTGCATCTTTCATATACTGCATAAACTCTACATAGCTTACATTCTCTTTACGTTCACTACCCTCACCGACTGCTATAACATAGTCTTGCACATCGAGTCCAAGTCGTACATTTGCAGGCATACCATATGCGTAGTTGGATATCCAACAACGGATGTACTTTTTAGGCTCACTCGCTATCTTATCGGCATCTCTGGGATCATACCACTCTGCGCAGGTATATCCCCAACGATACCCACTCCACTTACTCTTATGCAAATCTTTGAAAAACGGGTAGCCATGCTTATCAAAACCATAACCATCAAAAGCATATGCATAATATTTTCCCTCTTTGTCCAAACGCTTTTGTATATCAAAGTGCCACTGCATATCTTTGCTAAACCGTAAGCTCTGTGCCATCGTTGCGATGTCCAGCTTCCATGCACCATCCTCTTTTTTAAAAAAATAAGGCGAACACTTACGATTTTCATCATAAGGTAAAACCGCCAAGACTGCATGTGTATCACTGCTGTCAAGGAGTGTTTTTTGTTTTGCAAGGCATGGACGCAGATTATGGATCTCATGTTTTTGGTTAATATCTGTCACAACCCACTTACGAAAAAACTCTTGCGTCTCTTTAGTGTAAATATCTAAGTTTGGATTTTTATTGTGCTCACGCAAGCTTTTTATGTATTTTTGTAAAACATCTTTTGGCATATCTGACGCTATAGATATGACGTTTTTACCCTCTTTTGCGTGAGTATCTTTTTTTGCTATGTTTGCTTTGCTCTTTGCACCAGCACCTATAGAGTCACTCTTCATTGCAGGCATAAACTCTTTGCCCGTACGTGCTTCAAGAGCTCTGTCTCGCACAAGTTCGGTTATCATATAAAGTGCATCTGCAAACTTTTGCTCACGCAAATAGGGAACCATCCCTTTTCGCTCTATATAAGAGACAAAAGCATCGGTATAGACACTTTCAAGCGCTTTTGAGACCTCAAGTCGTACTGCATCTGTTTTTGGATTGATAACAATCAGAAGATCTTTTCCACTTTGAGAACGGCTTGTATCTTTTAGCTTTTGAAACTTTTTGTTTGCAAAAAGGTTAATATCTTCCTCTTTTGTTGTTGTAGCAACACGAAAGTCAATATCAAAATCTTTTAGAAGTTCCTCGTTATACTCTTTATACATTTTCATTACAACAGGAGTATTATCAAAAAGATGTGCATTATCTTCTATAAAAGAGCTTTTAGCTTTCTCTTCACAAGCAACAACAAAAAGAGTAACAAGGCTAAGAAACAGCGCAAAAAAGAGCTTTGGCATTACAACTCTACTTTAAAAGATTGATGTGCTTTCTCTTGAGCATGAAAATACTCTCTTTGAGTATATCCTGCCATCTTTGCCATCATATTCGCAGGAAAAGTACGAATGTAGGCATTAAAATCACGCACAGCATCATTGTATCGCATACGTGCAACATTTATGCGGTTTTGCGCCCCCTCAATCTGAGACTGCAACTCTAAAAAGTTCTCTGAAGCCTGTAGTTGCGGATAGTTCTCAGCAACCATAAACAGCTGCATTGTTGAGTCTTTTAATGCTTTGTTTATTTTTGAGAGCTCTTTTATCTCTTTTTGTCCTTTAGGTGTTTGCGCTGTGAGATGTTTGCTTGCATCTGTTCGCAGTGCCGTCACCTCTTTTAAAACACGCTCTTCATACTGTGCGTAATGCTGCACAATCTTTATAAGGTTGGGAAGAAGATCCAGCTCTCTTTGCATATTTGTCTCTATCTGTGCATAGGCATTATTTATCATCTCATCTTTTGTCACGATTCCGTTATAGGTAGTTACCAATATACCTGATATCATAAAAAAGAAAACTATTCCAAAGAACCTTCGCTTTCTCTCTCCTTTTGTCATGCCATATCCTTTTTGTTTTCAATTATATTTTGTTATTTACTACTTGTCAATAGCTTTTTTTCTTCTATATTCCATAACTCACCATTCCTTCACTAGTTGGACTTCTGCGTTTAATTGAATTTAAAGATATCTCTGATAAAATGATTCAAATCTATAGGATAGGAGAATTTTTATTATGCGATTTTTAATTATTTTTCTATCCCTTTTCTTATCTTTTTTTACATCATGTAGCAGTGACCTCAAGAAGAACAAACCTCTTACAATAGCTACAAATTCTTGGATAGGATATTCACCTCTTTTTTATGCCAAAGAAAAAGGTTATTTGAAAAAAAATGGCATTAAGCTCTTAGTAAATGTATCTCTTGCCGAAGCAGCAGAGCTTTACAGTGTTGGAAAAGCAGACATGCTGACAACAACGCAGCATGAATACTATGCTCTTAAAAAAGATTTTGATCTTGTACCTTTTATTTTACTTGATCGCTCCAATGGTGGAGATATGGTCCTCTCAAACAAAACTATTGATGAGCTGCAAAATGCAAAAAGTATTACGGCTTATCTTGAAATTGATTCTATCAATGCAGAAATACTCAAAGACTTCCTAAAACTCTACAATATTCCACTGAACAAACTACATATGATAAATAGAGATCAGGCACAGATAGAGGATATTGAACCAAATGACAAGCAGGCCATAGTCATTGTTACTTACGTACCTTACAATATCTCTCTTGAAAAAAAAGGGTTTCATGTCATTGCTTCAACAAAAGATATAAACTCTATCATTGTAATTGATTCTCTTTGTACATCAAAGAGTATCTTCAAGAAGCAATTTGAAAATCTCAAAACACTAAAAAGCATCATTGACCGTTCGGTAGAGGAGCTTATGCAAGACAAAGAAAACTCCTACTTACTCGTTAAGAAGTATCTTGGAAACTTAAGTTATAAAGAGTATCTTGAGTCGCTCCAGACCATTACATGGATAAACAAACCATCACCAGAGTTACTTGATCGTATCGAACCTCTTGGTTATGAAAGAAGATATATATTACCATGAAAAACATATCTATTAAATTTTTTATAATCTTTATTCTTCTTGCTTTCATGGGCAGTCTTGGCATGATATTTGGTGAGTTTTTCAAAGAAGCAAAAAACTCTACAGAACAGCTCTTAGAAGAGAATATTCAGTCCACTGTTTTAAACCTTAAACACTTTTTAAATAAAAATCTCAAAAAACACAATATCAATCAAATAACAGCCTCTTTAGACAACACTATCAACGGAAATGCTCTTATTAAAGATTTGCATATTGTAGATGAAAAAAATAAAAAAGTCATTTATGCAACAGATAGAGACACCGTTATGCAACATCCAGATACAAAATGTATTGCAATCTCTCAAATTATTAATGCTGATATATTTAATGAACAATGCTACTCTTTTTCTATTAAACTCTTTGATAAGTTTGAGCCTTACTACTACAAAAGTTATGTCTATTTAGATAAAAAGTATATTGACTCTCTTTTGCAAAATCAGATAAATAAATATACTATTATGTTTATAGGATATGGACTTTTTTTCATCATAGTTATTTGGTTGCTTTTAAAAAAATTTCTTGTCAATCCACTTGAAAAGCTCCGTCAATTTGCCTACTATCAGACAAATACCCCTAAAGAGTTCTTTATTCAAGAGCTTGAAAGTATTCGCTACTCTCTAAACCTTACATTTAAAAGGCTACAAAAAGAGCAGGAAGAACTTTTCAACCTCTCTACAAAAGATTCTCTCAGCGGTCTCTACAACAGACTCAGCCTGATGGAAAAGATAGAGTGGCTTATAGCAAAAGGAGAACGCAGTAATGAACAGTTCGCACTTCTGTTTTTAGATCTTGACAATTTTAAAAATATCAACGATACACAAGGACATGAATTTGGAGATAAAATACTGCAACATGTCTCCAAAATACTGCTTGATTCTGTACGAGAAAATGACATCGTCTCCCGACTTGGAGGAGATGAGTTTGTCATAATTCTTCCAGAATTAAAAAGTAACGAAACTGTTTTGGAGGTTATCAAACGTATTCAGACACGACTCATTGAACCTGTCGTTTTTAACACTTTAAGCTACTCTGTAACTGTCAGTATCGGTATTACGATCTATCCTAAAGACGGAAGAGATGCCACAACACTTCTCAAGCATGCCGATATTGCCATGTATAAAGCAAAAGCTCTAGGAAAGAACAACTTCCATTTCTTCACAGATAATCTTAACGAAGAGATTCAAAATAAAATTCATATGCAATATCTTATTAAAGAAGGTATTGAAAAAAACTATTTTCAACTCTATTACCAACCAAAGGTCGATATAAAAAGCAACACAATCGTCGGATGTGAAGCACTCATCCGTCTTTTTGATCCTCTAAAAGGAATGATACCACCAAATCAGTTTATCTCCATAGCCGAAGAGAGTGGGCTTATTGTTCCTCTAGGTGAGTGGATTATCAAAGAAGCTGTTCAGCAAATAAAATCATGGAAGAACACTCACTTTGAACATATCAAACTCTCAATAAATGTCTCAGGAATTCAATTTCAAAGTCCTGAATTTATTACCTTTTTAAAAAATAACGTCTCTACAATAGATACCAGTAAACTTGACATAGAGCTGACAGAATCTGTACTTATGAATGACTTTGATGAAAAATTTGCAAAGATAAATGCCATTAAAAAGCTAGGAATCAGTCTCTCTTTAGATGATTTTGGTACAGGTTATTCATCACTTTCATATCTGAAGCAAATTCCCTTTGATACAATTAAAATCGATAAAACATTTATTGATGATTTAGAAGAGGAGAGTGGCAAATCTTTTGTAAATATGATTGTGGGTATTGCAGATGATTTGAATATGCAAGTTGTCGCAGAAGGAGTTGAAACTAAACAACAGCTCGACT
>Ga0256837_1002295_pt1 | contig 12031 bp, 8 predicted proteins | sample 4562384metaG_FD_185976 | JGI IMG/M metagenome (GOLD analysis project Ga0256837, IMG submission 185976) | Hydrothermal vent microbial communities from Guaymas Basin, Mexico - 4561-384 | ecosystem: Environmental > Aquatic > Marine > Hydrothermal vents | place: Mexico: Guaymas Basin | collected... | reverse complement strand
TCCTCACTATAAACCAAAAATAAATAGAGTTAACTTTAGATAATTATAGGAGTAGGGAAAAGACTACTATTAAAACTAAATATCTTTTGTTATAATAAAAAATATTTACTGTAAAGGAAAGATTTGATATGAAAACATTTAATTATAATATTACAAAAGATAATATTCTAACATCAATAGATGAAGTAGATTATAATTTTATACAAAATAATCAAGAAGTTTTAATACAAGTCTTTTCTGGAGAAACATATCAACGAACTAAAGAAGTTTTATCAGAAATTCAAGAAACTTTCCCTCATGCAAAAGTTATAACCAGTTCCACTGATGGTGAAATTGTAAACAATATAGTTAGTACACGAAATATTATTATATCCATATCTGTATTTCAAAAGACACAAGTAAGTACTGCATACTCCTTTATTCCTAGTGTAAAAGATGCTCAGGACAACTGTTTTGTTAATGGTGTTGAAATTGCTAAAAAACTTGTAAAAGAAAAAACAAAACTTCTTATATTGTTTATAGGTGGTATAAATGCAAACGGAGAAAAGTTTTTAGATGGTGTTTACTCCGTATCTCCAAATATAATTGTATCTGGTGGTCTATCTGGTGATAATGGTAATTTTATAGAATGTTTTGTTGGTCTAGACAAAGAGTTACATAAAAATGGTGTAGTTGGTGTAGCTTTAGACTCAGATGACTTGATTGTTAAAAATTTATATAGTTTTGGCTGGGACAAGGTAGGTATAGAGCATACTATAACAAAATCAAAAAACAATTGTGTTTATGAGATAGACAATATAAAAGCATTAGATTTTTATAAGAAGTACTTGGGAGAAGAATCAGCTAATAATCTACCAGCTATAGGGATGGAATTTCCACTAATCTATGAAAAAGATGGAATTTCAATAGCTAGAGCAATGACAGCAGACAACAAAGATGGAAGTTTAAATTTTGCAGGTAATATTGCTGAAAATACAAAAGTATATTTAGGTATTGGCAATATTGACAAAATTATCACCAATCATATAAACAACTTATCTTCTTTTAGCCACGAAACTTTTTTTATTTACTCATGTATGGCAAGACGAAGATTTATACCAAATGATATTTACAGAGAATTAACCCAGTTTATAAACTTAGCTCCAACAAGTGGTTTTTTTACCTATGGTGAGTTTTTTACATCTAAGAAATATGAGTTACTAAATCATACATTAACAGCAGTATCATTGAGTGAAAATTTAACAAATTCTACATATAATGCTACAAAATATATAGACAGAAGAAATAATGATGCACATAGTAATACTATTGGGACTTTAACAAACATACTTAACCAAACATATAAAGATTTAGAAGAAAAAAATCAAGCTTTAAATAAGTCAGTTGATCACTTTAAGGTTTTATTTGACACTGCGTTAGAAGGTATTATCATAGCTGATAAAAATTTTGATATTATTGATATAAATGATGCTGCTTTAAATATTTTTCATTATAAAAATAAAGAAGAAGTTATTTATAAAAAAAATCTAATTGATTATATACCACCAGATCAATTTGAGAAAGTAAAAAAAGGCTTACAGCAAGAAAGAGTTGAGCCATATGAAGCAAATCTTTATACTAGAGATAAAGTTACTCTTCCTGTATTGGTTGGAGGTAAAACAGTTATACGTAACAATGAACAATTACGAATAACTACGATTATTGATTTATCTCAAATAAAACTTAAAGATCAGCAGTTAATTCAACAATCCCATTTAGCACAAATGGGTGAGATGATTAACATGATAGCACATCAGTGGCGACAACCTCTAAATACTATAAATATCATAGCTACTAAAATAAAAATGAAAACTCAACTAGATATGTTAGATAAACATGAATTAATTGAAAATACCAATTCTATAGAAAAAATCACAAAAAATATGTCACAAACAATTGAAGACTTTATGAACTTAACAAATCCAAATTTAAATAAAGAAGAGATTGTTTTTGCAGAACTTTTTGAAGAAATATATAATATTTTAGGTGCTCAATTTAAAGCACATGATATAGAATTAAAACTCATAAACAATTCTAATATATCGATTTTTATTCAAAAAAATGATTTGATTCATATACTTATAAATATTTTAACTAATGCTAGAGATGCGTTAAATGATTCAAAACAGCTACATAAAGAGATTAGTATAACGGTATCAGAAACTGAGGATGAAGTTAGTATTATCATAAGTGATAATGGTGATGGTGTAGAAGAAAAAAATATCTCAAGAATTTTTGAACCATACTTTACAACAAAAGAGCAAGGGCAAGGAACAGGTTTAGGTTTATATATGAGTAAAAAAATCCTAAAAGAAATTCTAAATGGTGATATATCTGTTAAAAATAATGTAACTGGAGCTGATTTTACAATAGTTCTATATAAAAACACAAAGAAAGGCTCTAAATGAGTTTTATAGATTTACAAAAACATACTAAGGATATTACTCTTTTATATGTTGAAGATGAAGAAAAAACAAAAGAAGAATTTCAAGAAATATTTACTATATTATTTAAAAAAGTTTATGTTGCTAAAAATGGTTTAGAAGGTTTAGAACTCTTTAGTGAAAACAGTATTGACTTAATTATTACAGATATAAACATGCCTATAATGAATGGCTTAACAATGATTGAGGAGATAAAAAAGAAACAAAAAAACATAAATATTATTATTTTATCTGCTTACAATGATTCAAAATATTTTACAGATAGTATTAGATTAAATGTATCTGCTTTTTTATTTAAACCTTTAGAATCTGTACAATTTGAAGAAACTTTAAATAAAATCGTAAAAGAGATAAACACAGAAAAAGAGCTAAAAAAGAATATTAACTTTCTAAAACAGTATCAAGCCATGACTGACAATACAAATATTGTTTCAAAAACAGATGCAAAAGGTGATATTACTTATGTAAATGACTTATTTTGTGAAGTTTCTGGTTATACAAGAGAAGAAATTATAGGAAAAAATCATAGGTTTTTAAAAGATGAACTTGAACCACCTACTACATACATAGATTTATGGAAAACAATTAGTCAAGATAAAAAAGTATGGAATGGAGTACTAAGAAATAAAGCAAAAAATGGAACCTACTACTATGTAAAGATATCTATTCAACCTATTTTTGATTTAGATGGAAAGATTATCGAGTATATCTCATTACGAGATGATATTACAAATGTTATGGATGATAGACAACTTTTAGAAGATAGTGTTTCTAATTTTAAAAAACCCATAGTAGTTATGCTTCAAATAGATGATTATGATAATATTTTAAAATATTACGGCAATGAACTAGCTAAAAAACTAGAAAAAAAATTTCTAAGTACTATCTACTATTTTCTACCAATAAACTGTGAATTTACTAAAGTATATATACTAAATGATGGTAAATATGCTTTTTCAAAAGATATGAAAGATTGTCAGATAGGTATAGATAATGTTATAAAAAACTTAAAAGAGTTTCAGCAAAATATAGCAAATAATCTCTTAGAACTAGATGGCTTTAAATATGATATTTCCATTTTGCTAAGTTTTGCTTATAGTGAAAACTCTTTAGAAAATGCATACTATGGGATTACAAGACTTTTAGAAACTAACACACACTTTATATGTTCAAACAATCTCTTAAAAAAAGAGTATGAAGAATCTAAAAAACATCTACATACAGTTACACTTGTAAAAGATGCTATAGAAAATAAAAAAATAATTTCTTATTTTCAACCTATTATTGATAATAAAACACAAAAAATTATCAAGTATGAATCACTAGTAAGATTAGTTGATAAAGATAACACTATTTTATCTCCTTTTCATTTTTTAGATGTAGCAAAAAAAGCGAGGTACTACTCTCAAATAACAAATATTGTACTAAATAATTCATTTAATGCTCTAAAGATGACAGAATTTGATATCTCCATAAATATTTCTGCCTTAGATATTGAAAAAAATACTACAAGAAACTATATTTTTATGCTTTTAGAAAAATATAAAGATAATGCACATCGAATTGTTTTTGAACTTTTAGAAGATGAGAGAGTAAGAGATTTTGAAGTTATAAAAGATTTTATATATAAAATTAAAGAGTATGGTGTGCAAATAGCCATTGATGACTTTGGAGCTGGTTATTCTAGTTTGGGTAGAGTACTTCAGTACCAACCAGATATCTTAAAAATAGATGCTAGTTTAATCAAAAATATCCTAACTGATAAATTTTCTTTAAATATCGTAAAAACCATATACTCTTTTGCAAAAATGCAAAACATAAAAGTTATAGCAGAGTATGTTGAAAGTAAAGAAATTTTTGAAATTATTTCAGAGATAGGAATTGAGTACTCTCAAGGATATTATTTTGGAAAACCTGCTTTACTATAAAACTAAAGTAGATTATTTTTTACTGCATAATGGATAAGATCTATATCATTTTTTAAAGCTAGTTTATTTAATATTCTATACTTGTATGTAGATACTGTTTTAACATTTAACTCTCTTTTTTCAGCTATATCTCTTGGTTTTAAACCTTTAACAATATCTAAAAAAATATTTTGTTCTTGTGGTGATAGATATTTATTTAAACTACTTTTAATAGATGTAGTTTTAGATAATAACATAGAGTCAAGTTTTAAAAATATTTCATTAAAATTAAGTGGCTTTATAAAATATGCATCTACTTTTATATCGTTAATTGATGTAAGAAGATTATTTATATCTGGATATGCTGTTATCAAGATACAAATACTTTTATGAACCTGTTCTCTTGCAAACTTAATAACATCATCACCATTTAAACATGGCATTCTAAAATCACTAATAATAATATCAGGATGATATCTTTTTATAACATCTACTGCTTCACATCCATCATGAGCAACAAATACTTTTTCAAAGACTATACTTAGTAATTCTTTTGCATGTAAAGTAGACTCTCTATGGTCATCAACATACAAAACTGATAATTTATTTAGTAATCTATTCATTGTAAAAATGGTATACAAAATTGATTTAATATTTTATTAAAATATATCTCAATTTTGTATAATTTAACTAAACTTGTAACATTTCACTTAGTGGTGATACATTATTTGCAACTTTTAGTGGTTGCTTTGCAAAATCAATCTGAGTTAGTAAACCACTAGTACCATCTTCATTTAAAAAAAGTCCATTTGATTTAATTTTACCGAGTGTTTTACCATCATCATTTAAATCATAATCACCCTTTGCATACCCAAGATATAATGCACCAATACCTTTTTCACCAAGAGCAACTAAAGTATCTTCATTTTCATTTTTACTCCATATACGAAGCTTATCAAAAATATCATCATTTTCATCTATCCAACCATTTGAATCTTCATCATATCGTTTTAAATCTAAAAAACCATTTCCATTTTGAGTTCCAAAAAGTTCATAACCATCATCTATTTTTCCATTTTCATCCCTATCAAGAGCTAAAAAACCACTTCCACTTTTAAGCATAGATATTTGGTCACTCTCACCATTCATATCTATATCAAAATCAAAAGTTTTAGAGTCTAACTCTGGTAAAGTATCGTCATAATTTATAACTAATGGATCATAAAACATTGTTTTATCAATGCTATAAGTTTGAGTAAATTCTGATGAAAAAGATAGATTCATATCTAACTCTATTTTTTGATTACCACTTTGAACAAAACCTTTCATAGACACATCTAAGCTCTCTTTATAAGTGTGTTGTTGTGTAAAAGACAATGTTCTAGTTGAAAAATTCATCTCTTTAAAGGAAGTAAATTCTTCCTCTTTTTTTTGAGAGAAATCTATACCTTCAAACATCATATCTTCACATGAAGCTTGACTAGGTTTGTTTAGTAAACTCATAAGTTGATTTAGTAAATCATACTGAAGTTTTTGCACAAATGCTAACTCATCTTCAATAGATTTTAACTCTTCTGCTCTATTTGAGTTTTCAACTTCTAGAGTATCTGTAAAACTTGTAGTAACACTTTGCTCTTTTTGTGCCTTTGTGTCAAGACACAATGCATAATTTTGTATACGCATAACGGATCCTTTTCGAGTCTGTTATCCTTAACTATATATGTATTAAATCTTCCTTGATTAATGATATGGAGCATTTAATATTCCAACCATTTATGATATACTAAAATATGATTAGTATAAATACAGATAAAAAACTAAATATCATACTACCAAACACAAATAAAGCTCTAAAAAAAGTACTAAAAGATGCAACTCCTAAAGAGCTTGATGTAATTACAAAAGGTAAAGATTTAAAATCTATAATAGGTTCACTTTTAAAAGAAAGCTCTCAAAATTCATCAGCTGATAAAACACTACTAACACTTGTTAAAAACAACCCTACTCTAAAAGATTTAGGTTCAGCTTCGCAAAATATAAAAGAACTTTTAACTACTTTAAAATCTGATAAGAACCTTCTACATGTAGAGAAAATTTTGCAAAAGTTTTTACCAGATATGAAAGATATTAAAAATACAGATGTTAAAAATACTTTACAAAATTCTGGGGTATTTTTAGAAGCAAAACTAAAAGATATAAAAGAACCAAAAACACTTCTTAAAAATCTTTTAACTCAACTTAGTAGCATATTAAAAAAAAGCCCTAACCCAGTTGCTAAAACTATTCAAAATCAGGTGCAAGAACTACTAAAATCTATACCAGACACACAAACAAGTAAAGAAAATCCAAAACTTCAAGAATCTTTAGCAAAATCAACTCAAGAAGTTGTAAAAAACTTAACAAAAGAGTTAAAAAATGCAGATATTACATCCAGTAAAGATTTTACAAAAAAGTTAGATAAACTTCAACATTTACTAGAACCAAAGAATCTAGAAAAAAGTAACTTTAAACTAGAAAGTTTAAAAGAGTCAATCAAAGAAGTTATACACACTTTAAAATCTAGTTATACAAAAGAATCAACCACAAGTACTAACTCTTTAAACAAAATTTTACAACAGATAAAGCCAGAAACTACAAAAGAGCTAACAAAAGCCGTTAATGAAGTTATAAAAAATATTCAAGATACAAAGCAACAAAAGCAAATAACACTTCCTAAAGAAGTTTTAACAAAACTTGATAAACTACAGAGTAATATTCAAACAAGTTTAGTTGAGAAAAAAGAGTTACAAGTACCACAACTTCAAGAATCAATGAAACAAATAGTTACAAGTTTAGAGAGTACTTTACCTGCAAAAGAAACTAAAAATATCATAGATTTACTAAGTAAAATTTTAAAACCTTTACAAAATTCAGAACAAACTATAGACAAAAAGTCTAGCTTTGAACTTAAAAATATTTTACAAGATATAAAAACAAATATAAGCAAAATAGACCCTATTCACTCAGAAAAAATAAAAAATGTTTTAACAGAGCTAACAAGTTTAAATACTCCAGCAAAACTATCAGTAGAACAAAATATAAAAGAGATACTAAACAATGACTTAAAAGCAGTACTTCATAAGGCTAGTGAAGAGGTTACAAAACTTCAAACACCAGCTCAAGCAGATGTTTTAAAACATATAGATAAACTAAACTTACAGATAGATTACTACCAACTTGTTTCACATCTTTCTAACTCATCATCACTTTACATACCTTTTTCATGGGAACAAATGCAAGATGGAGAAGTAAGCATAAAACACTCAAAAGATGATAAATTTTACTGCGATATTGAGTTAAAGCTAAAAGATTATGGTGAATTAAATGTAAGATTAGCACTTTATGATAAAAATCAATTAAATATCAATATTTATGCTGATAGTAATGAATTTAAAGAGATTATGAAAGAGGCCATTCCAGAATTAAGAGCTGCACTTATAGATATACAAATTACACCAAGAGAGATACGAATCCATGAAAAAAATCAAAAAAGCACCTCAACAAGTGTTTACAATGAAATTGCACAAGATTTAGAGATGGGATTTGAGGTAAGAGGATGAAACAAAAAGCTGCCGCACTTAGATATGACAAGGATAAAGAATCAGCACCCAGAGTTATAGCAAAAGGGGAAGGTAGTGCTGCTGAGAACATAATAAAAATAGCCGAACTTCATAACTTACCTATAAGAAAAGATGAAGATTTGATTGAACTACTTTCTAAAGTAGAGTTAGATAAAGAGGTTCCAGAAGCTCTTTATAAAGCTGTTGCAGAGGTTTTTAGCTTTATCTACAAAGCTTCTAAGAAGTAGAATTTGTGAACTCTAGTGTAAAAATTGCACCATCTTTTGTATTTGCCCCTTTAATCTTCCCTTGCATGTGATCTTGAACAATCATTTTACTCATATATAAACCTAGTCCTGTCCCATTTTTTTCATCTTTAGTAGAAAAATATGGGTCAAAAATCTTATATATTATCTCTTCATCAATTCCATTAGCATTATCTTCTATACAAATTAGTATTTTATTATCTATAGTTTTTGTATATATTTTAATAATTTTATCTTTTACATCATGCTCAACTAGTGCATCTTTAGCATTATTTATAATATTTAAAATTACTTGACCAAACTCATTTGGATAACCATTTATAGATATATTTTCATCTATATTCACATCAAGCTGTATATTTTCAGTATTTAAATTATTTTCTAAAATATTAATAACATGCAGGATTTGTTTACTTATATTAAATAAAACTGCTTCATTCTCAGGTTTGAAAAAATCCCTAAAATCATCTATAGTACTAGACATTTGGGAAATATATAAGTTTGTTTTATTTGTAAATCGTTTCATCAGTTCATCATCTATTTTACCTAAAGCATATTTTAGTGATATACTTTGAATATGAATAGATAAGTTGTTTAATGGTTGCCTCCATTGATGAGCTATCATACTTATCATCTCCCCAATCTGGGCTAGTCTACTTTGATGAGCCATAACTGCTTGATGTCGCTTATTTTTTTCAACTTCATAATTTACTTTAGATATTAATGTTTTATTTAACTCTTTAACTTCTTTTTCAAACTCTTTCCTATTAGTTATAACTCTCCATACACCATGTATAATTTCTTCATTATTTATATTAATACTATTTAGTGTTATTTCAACCCAAAATTCAGTACCCGCTTTATCTACATGTAGCCATTCAAAAATCACTAAATCTTTTTTAGCTTTTTTTAACATTTTTAACATCTCTTTAGTTGATGATTTCTTATTTTCCTGTTTTAAAGGTGATAGATAAAAAAGTACTGTATTAAAAAAATCATCTTTATTATTAGAGTAACCAAACATATTTAAAAGTGCATCATTACACTCTATAATTTGATTATTTTTAATTATGGCTATACCATCTGATGATTTATCATAAAGTGTTTTAAACTTACTCTCAAGTTCTGCATTTCTTACATAAGTTGAAAAAAGTCTATATCCTGACTGAATATGAAATATAACAAAAAAAGTAATGATAAAAGCCAACTCATAAAAATGGATACTTCCATGATAAAGTAAAGCAATAATTAGTGGTATAGATGAGAACAAAATATATATTACAAAAATACTAAAAACTGTTCCAAGTGTAGTAATTGAACCAGAGGTAAGAGCAATTATAACTATTACTATAATAAAAAAACTTATATCTGGCACTTCATAAAAAATAGATAAAAAAGCCATACTACCAAACAATAATCCACTACTAGCAATGATACCCATATATATATACAGATATTTATTTTTATAATATGTACTAAGTTCTAAAGAGTTTGCAAGTTTTTTAGAATAAATAACCCTACTTACAAGTATCATAATATTTATAAAAAACCATATGCTTAATACCATAGATGGAATATGCTTATATAAAGTAACAATTATCAAAAATGGTGCAAAAAGATTAGATAAAAGTATAGAGGTATTTTTAGATTTCAACATCTCTAAAATAAGAGTATTACTATAGTTTATAAAAAATAATTTTTTTAGCATATTAAATTTCATCTCACAATCAAACTAAAGGTTCAGGTTTACCAAAATAGTAACCTTGAGAATAGTCTACACCTAAATCTCTTAATATATTAAAAATCTTCTCATTTTCAACATACTCTGCTACTATTTTTATATTTTGCTTTTTTGCAAAAGTGACTATGGTTTCCACTACACTTAATGAATAAGTATCTGTTTCTATATTTTTCACTATACTTCCATCAATTTTAAGTATATCTGGTTGAAAATCTAAAAGTCTTTCAAAATTTGAATACCCTGCTCCAAAATCATCAATAGCTATCTGAACACCTTTTTGTTTAACCTCTTCTATAAAAGACTTTATCAATTCAAAATCTCTTACATTTTCATCCTCTAACAACTCAAAAACTATACGATGTGCATCTTTAGAATATTTATCTAAAAGAGAGAAAATTTTATCTCTACTTGAACGTTTTTCAATATCTAATACTGAAATATTTATACTGATATCTTTATCTGTATAATCTAAAGCATTAAAAGAATTTTCAAGAACAATCATTGTTATTTGTGCATAGTACTTTGCTTTTTTTGCAACATCTAAGAAAAAATATGGTGACATAACCTTCTCATCTGTATCTACAAGCCTAACTAATGATTCATACTTTTCTACTTCTTGAGTTTTGTTATTTATTATAGGCTGAAAATAAGAGATAATTTTTATATCATCAATAGCTCTTTTTATAACTTTTAAGGTTTCTAAATTTTTCTGTGCTTTTTTATACTCTATATCAATTAAATTATTTGCAACTATAAAGTCTTGTTTATTCTCTAGTAATTTTCTTAACCCATGTTTTGCATTCTCAAGAGTATTTTCACCATATGAAAAACTAATAATAATAGATATATTGTAATTTATACCATCTATATCTACATCAGAATCATTAACTAACTGTTGAAATTTTTTTATACTTTTAACAATCTCATCCATAACAGAAAGACAATCTTTTTTATCTCTTGCTAATGCATACTCACCATTACCTAAAATAAATACTTTTTCAAATTTATATTCTTTTGACATAAAAGATAAAATATTTTTAGAAAATTCATATTGTATTTTTTCTGCTAATTTAATACCATAAAATTTCTCTATATCATCATATCTTTCTATCTTAATAAGAATTAAAATACTCTCTTTAGTTGATTCTATCAAGTCATCAAGTTGATTTTTTGGATTCATAATATTTGTTATATCTGATCGTAAAGATATAAATTCTATAATCTCACCCTTTTGATTTAAGATGGGCTTTATAGTTGATTTAACATAATAAGACGTACCATCTTTCCTCTTATTTTTAATGATTCCTTGCCACATATTTTTACTTTTTATTTTCTCCCACATATCTTTAAAAACACTAGCTGGAGTTAACGGATGTCTAACCATATTATGCTTGTTTCCAATTAATTCTTCTCTTGTATAGCCAGATATTTCACAAAACTCATCATTTACATAAGTTATATTTCCATATATATCTGTTTTAGAGATTATTGAGCTAACATCTGTTGCTTCTTGATACTGATGAAGTAAGTTTAAATTTTCTTTTAGTTCATTTTGTAGTCTTATTTTTGATATTGATTTTTCTAAAACATTTATAAACTGTTCTAATATAATAGGCTTTAGCAAATAACCATCTACCCCTAACTTTATACTTTCCATAAAAAAGTTAGATTCGTTATGAGCTGAGAGTATCAGTACTGGTACGTTCTGATTAATTAACTTAATTTTTTCTATCATTTTAAAACCATTTAATTTTGGCATATTAATATCTGTAATTATTAAATCAATTTGATTATCTTTAAATTTCTGATATCCATCTTCACCGTCAGTAGCTACAATAATATTTTCAAAAAATTCTTCTAGTATATATAGAGTAGCTTCTCTTGCTTCATTATTATCCTCTACAAATAAAAGGTTCATTGAAGATGTATATTTTATAATATTTTTCATTTTAATTCACTCCATTTATCGCCAATATTCATACTAGCTTTTAGAGGAATATTTAACTCCATAATATTTTCCATAATAGCTTTAAAC
>Ga0256837_1002292_pt1 | contig 12034 bp, 18 predicted proteins | sample 4562384metaG_FD_185976 | JGI IMG/M metagenome (GOLD analysis project Ga0256837, IMG submission 185976) | Hydrothermal vent microbial communities from Guaymas Basin, Mexico - 4561-384 | ecosystem: Environmental > Aquatic > Marine > Hydrothermal vents | place: Mexico: Guaymas Basin | collected... | reverse complement strand
GTACCTGACGCTAATGGGTTACCTGCACATACTATTGCTGTATACGCTCTCGGAGGACAGGACTCAGATATTGCTGAAGCTATTGCTTTGAAGCGTTCTGCAGGTTGCGGGCTTTTTGGTTCTACTACGTCTTCATTTACAGACACAAACGGATTCACTCATAATATTAAGTTCTCAAGACCTGCAGACGTGCCTATCTTTATTAAGATTACAGCTGCGAAACTTCCTAACTGGGACATCAATGCTAACACGAGAATTAAGGCGGCTGTAGTTGACTATGCTAAAGGCGAGGCTTTAATATGCAACGACTTCTTGGGTTATGATATAGCCGAAGACGTATATGGCTCTCAGCTGATATATGGCTTAGCTTCTGAAGGTTCAATACGCGTACAAGAAATTCTTGTAGGCACTTCGTCGCCAGCAGAGCTACAAATTCAGCTTATCGCTTTTGATGAACTAGCTTCTTTTGACGTAGCTAATGTGGAGATTGTCTATGTGTGAGCGTGAACAGACCATCAGTCAGTATGTTAACAGTCCTAAATTTCAAGGCTGGTTAAATAGCTTTTCCGACAGAGCCCTTGAAATATGCGCTGCGTACAATACTCTGGAGCTGTTCTTTGATATTGATTCAGCGACAGGAGAATGGTTAAATTTACTCGGAGTGATAATAGGTCAACCTCGTGAAGTTATAGACGGTAGTCTTATAAACTGGTTCTCTTTTGATAACACAGACCCTTTAACGTCGGGTTTGGGTGTAGGCAAGTTTTGGAATGGTGAACCGTTCGCCCCTGGGGACTCGTTGGTGAGTGATGTAGATTATCGCAAACTCATTAAGGCAAGAGCATTTAAAAACGTTTCAGGTTCGTCAGTGGAGGATATTGTTACAGCAGTGTTTCTGCTGCTGGGGCGAACTGATTGTCATGTGCTGGACGGGGGGTTAGGCGACTCTTCTGTTGTCACACCTGATATAATGCAGTACGCCTTGGAGTTTAGTTCGCCTATTGATGATGACGACAAGGCTTTAATACTGGCTTTAGACTTATTACCTCGACCTGCAGGTGTTGAAATCACCGCAGTTGTGCCTTAAGGAGATATATAATGGCAATTTTAAAACCACTACTTAGTAAAATTTGGGGCAGTGCAGCCTCGGGTACGGATTTGGAAAGCCCTGATGACGCTAAATACGCCTCAGGTTGGGTTTTTGGAGAAAAGCCGCCTAACGGTTGGATGAACTGGCTTCACTACACATTCAGTAAAGCTTTTGCTCATCTTAATGAGCACGGTATATTAGAGTGGGACAATGTAACAGCATATCCTGCAGGTGCTTACGTGTGGTATGCTGGTAAGGTGTACAAAGCGCGTGTAGCAAACACAGACCAAAGCCCTGTGCTACCTAGTAAGTGGCAAGAGCAATCATTGCCTGACATGCCTATTGAGGGCAATGGAAATATACTGTACTATAAAGACAGTAAGTTGTTTTGGAAAGCCGGCGAACCTATTATAGAATCCGTAGACACCATTGCTGATCTGGGTGGTATAGATGTTTCAGTGACTACTACGGTGAACGTTCGCGGATATACGTCTGCCAACGATGGTGGAGGAGATATTTTCAACTATGACGCAACGCAGCTTGCAGTTAACGACGGCGTTAACATTTTCAACGGCTGGGTGCGGCAAGTATCCCAGTACAGTGACGCGCGGAACGCTAACGTCGCGCTTATTGATAAGGTAGGTATAGTTTCTCCTCAGCTGCAAACTTATGCAAGCGACAATGATATATTTGTAGATAACCTCAGACAAGTGAACTTCCATGAAGCAGGCGCATCTGACGGTCAATTTGCGTTTCAAATACCTGATAATAAATTTAGAGTACACGAAGCAAGTAGAAGCCTACCGAAGTCTATTGGTGCTTGTGAAAAAATCCTTTTTGTTGGGGACAGTCTTACAGCTATAAATGACGAGAATTCTTATGTAAATCAAATAGCAAGAAGAATGACAAGCCTTAAAAACGGATTAAAAGAAATTGGGTATATGGCTTATGAAAGCACAGTAATAAGCGCAAAGCAAAACAATTTTGATATACAATTAACGCATAGTCAATTTACAGACTTTGCATCATCGGCTCCTGCTTACAGTTCTGATGAAAGAAAATTCTCCCCTGATGGAAAAGGTTTCACTATCACTGCGGCAGACGGTACACCGTTTATATACCTTACAATGAACAATAGAGAGTTAGTAAAATACGACACTTTTAAACTTTATTATCTCATACAGCCTAACGGAGGTACTTTTGACGTCCGCGCTAGAGGCGATGCGACAGCAACAACAGTTGATACGTCAGGTACACTCGGATTAGGCGCAGTAGAAGTTACACCTAACTTTAACGGAGCACTAGAACAATATGATTTATGGGTAGAAAATGTAAATGGAGATGTAACTGTGTACGGTGTTGATTTTAAAGACAGCACATCAAGCGGCGGTTACTCTTACGACACATTCGCTATCAGCGGAGGGGCTTTATGGGAGCTTATTCAGCTAGATTATACAGCCTTGAACTCCTATCTTAACTACCGCCAGCCAGATACAGTAGTTATTAATATAGGCACAAACGACAGTTCTCAAGGCAGAACAGTTGCAGAATTTATTGCGGACTTAACAACTTATGTGCAAAGAATTGAAAATGCTTTGAGTGCGCTGTATGCTGTGAATATTGTTATCGTTACGCCGAATAATATGCAATGGACCAACTTTCCCGGTATTAATCTACATTCAGAATTTGAAGACGCGAGAAGAAAATTCGCAAGAGATTTTGATTATATGTATATTGACATTCCTTCTGAAATCGGCAATTTTAATCATGCCTGGGTTAATGGCTGGATGAAGGACGGGACGCACCCGAACGCTAAGGGTCTTGATGTCATAGGGTCAATGATTGGTGATAAATTAATAAGCAATATGACACCAACCGTCTTTTCAAATCCTTACCCAACACCAAAAACATCACTTGCAAGATTTGATGTTGCGAGTGGCTCAATAACAAACTTAATTACAAACGGGAAGATAACAGGGGTAACATATACAGATGTTGGTAATTACAATGTAACTCATTCAATCGGCACAGATGAATTTATTGCAATAGCAACAGCAGGAACAGCAAATAGAAGTGTTGCAATCAACGGACAATCATCAGCATCAATTACGCTTGATTATAGAGGTGGCGACGGCTCATTGCAAGACGGTAGAGTGTATTTAATGATTGAGGAGTTTTAATTATGGACTGCTATGACTTGAACGGTGTAAAGTGGAAAAACGAAAAAATAACAGTGGTCAACACAGGAGGTAAATAAGTATGGTTGAAAGTTGGATGGTGAGTATAGGCTTTGCATTAGTTACACTTGTAGCAGGTTATGCTGTTATGAGGAGCAACGTTTCTAAAGGTATGTTAGCTACAGCTAAGCAGGACGAGAAGATAGAAGTTCTTGAAAAGTTTATGAATGAAAAGAAGCCATTGCTAGACCATCTGTCCCGTGTAGAAGAAGCCTTCGGTAAAAAAATAGATATACACAGCAGAGAGATTGTGGAACTAAAAACTAAGCTTGCTAACGTCCCTACTATGGAAGAGGTAAGAAATGAGTTTGTGTCAAAAGAAATGTTCAAGCAGATGGAAAAACATATTGACGAAAAGTTTGACAAAGTAGAGAATGGTCTTGATAAAATACTATCCAAACTAGATAAGAGTACTTAGTACTATGCGCATAGTTAATCTATTCAGACTGGGTTCAAATGAACAGGGAAGTCCTGGTGTGCTAGTGTGTGACTTTTTAGTTATGCATGCCCTGGAGTTACCTGATCACAATAACACCCCTAACCTATCCAGAATCCCAGAGGGTGAGTATTTCGTAACTCGTAGGTATTCTCCATCGTTTGGGCGCGACACATACTGGATTAAGAACGTACCAGGTAGGAGTTATATACTCTTGCACGGAGCTAACTTCGCCGGAGACAAGCCTAAAGGATGGCAGACACACTTACAAGGGTGTGTGACACTTGGTATGTCTTCAGGTGTTATGAGAAATAAGTACGGTAAAAGCCAGAGGTGTGTATTGCGCTCACGCGAAGCGATACGCAAGTTCGAGGAATACATGAACCTCGAAGACTTTAAATTAATAATTAAGGATGTGTAATGTTTGGAATTGATATACCTATATGGTCAGCAGTGTTTGGAAGTATCTCGGGGGTAGTAGGCCACTGGTTTAAGTCTAAGGAGGAGCGCGACAAACGTGAGCATGATGCTAAAATGTTTAGTCTCCAAATGGATAGAGACAAGCTAAACTCAGAGTTGAGTATAGCTGAGATTAATGCCAATCTGAGAGTAGTGGAAGTACAAACAGAAGGCATGCTCTTAGCAGAAGAAGCTAAAGGCTTCAATAAGGTTGTAGCTACGCTGAATAAAAACCTACTGGCTCCGTCGATTTTAGAGTTGTTGTTAAATAGTAGATGGTACTCTCCGCAGCGATTCTTCGGAGTGATGTTAGCTCTTATGCTTGGGGTAGTAGATGTCATTCGTGGGCTTGTACGTCCTGCACTGACGGCCGGTGCTTTTGTAGCTGTAGGTTATGTAGCTCAGCTGCTTGCAGTTGACCTTGAGGTATTCAAGGATACGCAGAAACTTGTATTACTAGGTATGCTAATTGATGCTATGATATATGTACTTACAGCGGCTACGCAGTTCTGGTTTATGGACCGAGCCGGAGCTAGAAACTTTCGTAAAAAACATTAAGGAGATTTATTTTAACTCCTTAATCCTCTCTTTATTATATTCCATAGCGCCGAGGCAAGCCTTGATGTTACTCGAAGGTCTCCAGAGCATATGCACCTGGTTGAGCTTTCTAATTCTTAGCGTAATCAACTCATTTTTCATCTTGTAAGCTTGTAGGTGAGCTACCTTAGCTATGTCTCTCAGATGCCACACGCCATATAAGGCATATAGCTTTAAAGTTGCGTTGGTGTATTGTGCTCTAGCCATTTATCAATCTCATCTCTTTCCCATTTCGCATTGGCGGCTTGTTCGTCTGTAAGCTTCTTTTTAGCTGTGAAAGGCGCTAACCTACGTTCTCGCCTAAGGCAGTTTCTACACTCTCTAGATGTACCGTTTAGCAGCACACCAGGCCTTACGTTTTGAGTAGTTCCGCATTCACAGACTACAGTAATACGATTATCCAAAGCTTTACTATCTACTACCGCCCAACTACCAAACATGTCTCCGTCTTTGACATCTTCGCGTCTTACACTCATTGTGTGTTCCTTTTGTTTAGATAGTATTATTATAGTCTAAATGAACTTAACTCTTTCTTAACTAAGTCCAAACTATTGGCTGTTAGTCCTATACCACCTGCTGCTCTAATTCGTCTTAACTGTATCTCCTGGAGCTTACGGCCTTTAGCTTTCTTATGCTTGTCCTTGACTTCCACAGCTACGAAGAGGCCTATAGTGTCTTGCGTCTCGAATAGTTTGTCTGCTTCAGCTTTGGTGATTGGTACACAAGCAATAACATCAGGTGTTCCATTCCTAGAGCTTACCATAGCCTTGAAGGTCCAAGCCCTCAGGAACTTAAAGAAAGATATAATCTTACTTTGGACTTCACTCTCCATAAAAATACCTACCGTTGAAGTTTACTCTTTTAAGCGCTACAGCCTCATATATGTATTCGTCTACGTTGCGTGTCAGTATATAGTTTACTATGATAGGCTCGCCTCTTAACATATCTGCTTGGCGTGCTCTACGCTGGATATATTTACTTGTCCTCCAGCTCATTGAGTAAACAATAAGCGGTTCATAGTCCTTGAGGCTAACTCCCTCAGCCCAAGTGTCAGCCTGGAGTATCCTTGCCTTTTTAAAGTGATGCTTGAGGAGATGCTCCTCTTCTTTGTAGTGGTACATGATAACCATCTTGTCATGGTCACCCCACTTAGCTTTTATGTAGTCAATCTTTTCTGTAGTGCCTGTCCAGAAAGACTTATAAGCCATCTTCTCTTCGGTAGCGTTTTTAGAGTCTTCCACTTTCATAGTACCGCCTACCAACTGAGCTAGCTTCTGTAGTACAGCTACGGCCGTCTCAGCAACTACTTCCTCTTCACCTATTATAGTGACGAAGTCCTTGCTCATCTCTTTATACCGCTTCTCTGTTATGTGGTCTAGTGTTACGTAGTGAACCTTATCAACAGGCTCGTGCTTAAACCCAATCTCTTTACGGGTCTTCCGTGTGAACAACGGTTTGATTAGCTTTAGGACGGCTTCATCTTTAACCTTGTCATACTTCTTAATCTGTCGTGCGCCTATGTATTCAAGATAAGGCAGTCCGTATGCTTCATGCCATTTATAAAAACTACTATACTCCCAGAACGGAGACCAGTCAGATAAGGCAAATTGATGATAGACTTGGGCTAGTGTTTCAGGGTAAGGTGTAGCGGATATATATACGATAGGCTTGCCTTTGGTGAGGACTTTTACCTTATCCCATGTTTTGGACTTCTTAGGGTATGTAGCCGTCGCATGGTGAGCTTCATCTAATACAATACAATCAAAGTTTTTCCGTGTTAATTTGTGGATACTCTCGTAGTTAATAGTCGTCAGCGAGTACCCAGGAGAGTAACTATCACAGTAAGCTTGCCACTGTTTATCTAAATCAGGAAGAGGTTTCTTTTTAGTAATCCAAAGTACATCTGTGAGTGTGGTTTTGCGTAAAGCTTCCATCACAGTCATAGTTTTTTGGGTTCGTTCTTCCCACTCCACATAAACAAGAGCGTTCTCTTTAAGGATGCCGTATATTTCAACAGCGCCCTCCTCTTGATGAGGATTAAGCTGTATAGGCATTGTAGGCTTGCTCCAGAGCTTCATAAGAGTCATAGTTGTTTATTAAGACAGGTTTGCCTTCAACTTTGATGTTCTTATATACGTTCATACATACCTCAGGATTAGCCTGTTTAGTTTTACCTGTTTTGTAATAATGCACCTGTAAAGATGTGACGCCCCATAGCTTAGCTTGTTTGTTCAATGAAAGACCTTGACCTTTCAAATGACTTACAAGCCCGGCAAGGCTCATATGTGTGAACTCTTCCATGACTAGCCTTTGATAGCAGACATAAATTCTGCACGTGTTTCAGGATTCTCTTTGAAGACACCCGTAAGTGCGCTTGTCACAGTTATGCTATTTGCATCTTGAACACCACGAGTCTTAACACAGAAGTGCTCTGCTTCAATAACGATAGCCACACCTAAAGGATTGAGCTCTTTATTTAACGTGTCAGCAATCTGAGTAGTAAGACGCTCTTGAACTTGAAGACGTCTTGCGAACATATCTACCAGGCGGTTAATCTTAGATAAGCCAAGTATCTTGCCGTTGGGGATGTAAGCCACATGAGCAACACCAATGATAGGGCTGATATGATGCTCGCAGTGACTATATACTTTGATATTTTTAACCAGCACCATTTCATCATAGTTCTCTCCGCCGTCTTCAAAGACCTTCATCAATGACTTGGGGTCTTGTCCATAACCAGCACCCCAGTGGTTTTTCCATGCTTTAAGGAAACGCATTGGAGTCTCTTGTAAGCCTTCGCGTTCCGGGTCTTCACCAATAAACTCAAGTATAGTTTTTGCTGCTGCAATATATTTAGGGTCGAACTCGTCTATTTTATGTTTCATTACTTTTTTACCTTCTCGATTATCATAGCCAAATAGTTAGCCACGTCTGCACACTCTGAGATTACTTCTTCTTTAGAAGCTTCTCCACCTTGAAAGTCGTTCAATTTCTCTTTGAGCTCCTTCATCTCTCTAGCCAACTCAAAAGATAAAGTGTCTAAATCTTTTGAGTCCCAACCGCCTTTCTGGCTATGAACCATGAACTTAAACTTCTGAGCTGTCGCTAAATCAGAGATGATAGCATCTTCATGCTGACCTAAGTTCATTCCCATTCACCTGACTTAACAAGCTCGGCGATTGCATAAGCACCGTCTTTATATACAGTAGGGTCAAAACCACGTAACGCCCACACACGTTCAACACACGTACCGCACTTACCACAGTGCTCATCGCTGTCAGCCTTGTAACAGCTCCATGTGTCATTGAAATCAACATCTAAGCTCTGACCTAACTCTGCAATTTCGCGTTTAGTCATATCACCATAAGGAGCTGCAATAGACACCTTATAATCTGTACCGGCATAAACTGCATCGTTCATAGCTATATTGAAGCTTTCTCTACAATCAGGGTACTGAGCGTGGTCACCAGCATGGCTAGCTAGTAGGATTGTATCTAATCCTTCTGACTCTGCAATACCAGCTGCGATACTTAGCATGATACCATTTCTAAAAGGTACAACTGTGGATGCCATATTGTCATCAGCGTAATGTCCTTCAGGGATAGCTTCTGCACCACTTAGCAATGAGGATTTCATACCTTTCATAACTGACTTGATGTCAATGCGGCGTAGCTCAATACCTAACTTATCGGCATTGATTTGAGCACATTCAAACTCACGGTCGTTATGATTTGAGCCGTAATTAAAAGATACAGCCAACTTAATATCGTTCTTCATAGCATGAAGGAGAACCGTTGAGTCCATCCCTCCGCTGTAAATGATTAATGCTTTCATTTTGTTCCTTACTTTTTATACTTATATTATATCTCAGTCATACTGTTAATATACTGAATGTTCTGTGCACACACCTCGTTAAAAGGCAACAACGTATCAAACTCAACTGGAGTATGTAATTTAACTCTTATGTGCTTAACGTGTATATCATGCAAACCGGACCATACCGCTGCTGAAGTATCCCAGCTCTTTATGATGTCCCAATAAGGACGTAGGAGCTGTACCTCATGAACAGTATCACCCATACCTAAACAGTGTACCTTTTTCTTCATGTGCATGATGTTACCTACAGTCTGAAGGAAATTGAATCTTGCTCCAGCGTCATACTTGTTATCTGAACCTACAGCTAAGCGTGAGTGGAAGAAAGATAGACCTACTAAGTCAACTCTATCATCATACATCCAATCTATAAACAGCTCAGTCATATTAGGGCCTGCTGGGATAGCCATAACTTTAAAGCCTGCAGTTTTGATTTCAGCGATACCATCAAGAGTGCCGTCAGGTAGGACTATATAGTCAGCATTGATTTTATGACCTGCTCTAATAAGCTCTTCTACAGGAGGGCATTTACCTAGTTCATAGAAGCTATTGTCCATAATTACTTCACGAGTAGCTTCTCGGAAGCGTTTGTTATAATTGTCGTCTCCAGTTAAATGGAACAACGCCATGTGAATATCAGACTCAGCCATAGCTAAAGTCATGCAGGTCTTCGGTGCAATGTGTGCAAATTTAATCATTATCTCACTCCCATTGTTTTGTGTGTTTGAAGAGATAGCTTCCAGCTTGGATTGGCCTTAACGAACTCGATGCAGTAGTTAACATTTTCCATATTCAACTTGTGCTCGTAGTTAATAGGGCTTATATATTTGTTCTTTACAGTAGCCCAACGTTCTGTATCTACAGGATTATGAACACCAGCTAAAATTCTCAGCTCATGGAACCGTGCTTGCAGCTTAGGCGCTTTGACGTCAAAAGCATCCTTAGGAGCATAAGCAATGTAGTCCGCAGCAGAGATGTTCTCTATGTTCGTGCCGTTGGTCTCAATAGCAATCTCAGCTCCTGTAGCGGCACGTAGGTCTTCAATTAGCGGGTTCACGTCTTGTAAGCTCACCTCACCACCTGTTAGGACGATTAGTCTTGTTCCTGTATCTTTAGCTAGACTGCATAGTTGCTCACTTGTCATCTTCTCAAGTAGCTCTTTGTTAGTATGGGCAGTGTCATCACAAACAAAACCGTAACCAAAATCACACTTAAGATTACACTTAAAAAAGCGTATGAAAAAGGCAGCACGTCCTGCATACTTACCTTCACCCTGGATTGAGTAGAACGTCTCTACAATAGGGTATGTTCTCATTAGTTCATCTCCTCAATATTTGTATAATTAGCCTTGAGCTCCGCAGAGCCTCTTTCATTAGCAATGGCCCAGCCGGTAAGTGTTTCTCTTACCAACACCTGCTTAATAGGTAAGCCTGCGTCCCAAAGCATTTGGTACATATGATAAGCCATATTTTCAGCAGTAGGATTATAATTAACAGAAATGAATCTTGCGCTTATTTCATTGCTAATATCTAGCATTCTATCGTGCGTAGGGTCAGCTTTCCACAGCATTAATGAGTGGTCCCAAGCGTCAATCACATGAGCGAATTTATCTTTAACTTCGCCAAAATCCATCAGCATACCTGTGCGGTCTAATCTGTCACCTTCAAGTGTTACTTCAGCTGTGTAGCTATGACCGTGAAAACTCTGACACTTTTTGCTGTAGCTGTCAACTAGTCTATGAGCAAGTTCAAACTTAAATTTTTTAGTGATTACCATTATTGTTCCTTTTTCTCTTTGTTTTTCTTTCTTTTCAGACGCTTAGCGCGTAAACTATTTTTACTCATTGCCGGTCTCCTTTTTTTTATGTTCTTCAATGAATCTCCGTGTATTCTGAGGCGTGTTCACGCCGTACAAAAGACCTATTTCACGGTATGACATTCCCTCCGAACGAAGTCTTTCCATTTCGTCAAGTACGACGTTTTCAAAACGTTTCTTGTATAATCCTGTTACTTTTGCGTGCTCTGCGTTTTCTTGCCTTGTAGCCCACTCTAAGTTGCTTAATTCATTATTAAACGGATTACCGTCTTTGTGATTAACCTCTTCCTTGTTTAGAGGGTTAGGTACAAAAGCCTGCAGGACTAGCCTATGTACAAAAACATTTTGATGCTTATCTCCTACGTCTGCGTTTATAGAAACACGCATATAACCTCGTTTATTAATATGAGGCTTAAGTACGTTTCCTCCTTTTCTTCTCACGAAGCTCTTACTACTGACCTCGTAATTAGGGAAGTCCGGAATTTCCTTCCATACTTCATTGTCCCATGAGAAGTAAATATAAGCATCATGATTGATATGCTCACCTACAAAATCGCACTTAAACGAAGTGGAGTGGCGTTGGAAGAGAACAGCTGTTTTGTGCTTAGGGCCCATACGGTCAAGCATATGTTTCAGGGTTTCGCCTGAGTCAGATATGTCATCTACTATAAGGAACTTAGCCTCTTGATTTCTCATGCCGGCATCTTTAGCTCCTCGAGCGAAGGCCATATGATGAACAATCTTTATGTCCAATGCATGAGCTATGTAAGCGGCGGGAACTAGTCCTCCTCTACCGCAGCACAATATAGCATCAAACTTTTCGTCGCCTACCTGCTTAACGATATTCTTTATCAGACTTAGCTCTTTCATCGGCTATTAGCTCCTCTAGGTAGTGTTGTGCTTTGAGTAAGTCCTCAAGGCCGTTTTTCTTTTTATAACGCGTGATGTACTTTAAGATGTTACCTTCGAAAAAGCCCATCTTGTTTGCTCGGATATAGTCAAAAGGCTGTATGCCTTCTTTGTAGTGACTACCTCCTACTTGCTTGTCTTTAAGACTGTCTGGCGTTATACGCTCTTCACCGCAGTGACCCATTTCTTCTCCTTTATTTTTTATAATCATATTATAACTAAATAATACTTAATTATTTCTTAGGGTTCCAAAGAACAATCTCTTTGCCGTTCCACTGATTCATCTGAGCGAGGCGCATAGTCATCAGAGCTTCCTCTTCTGTTTGGCCTTTGCTTTCATAAGCCTCAACTACCTTAGCCCACATCTCTTTTTCACATGTCATGTCGTCAGTAATGAACTTTCGAGCTCCTACCTTGCCTATACCCTTAACACCTTTGTAGCAATCGGAGCTGTCGCCCTCGATACATTGGATATAAGGATATCTAATAGCCTCTGCCTCAGTAGTCTCAAGCATTTCGAATTTATTGAAGTTCATATGTCTACCCGGCACACCATATAAAAGGTCCTTATCTAAAGCTACCATAACTGTACCTTCAGGATTAGCCGTTTTTTCATAG
>Ga0256837_1002290_pt1 | contig 12035 bp, 14 predicted proteins | sample 4562384metaG_FD_185976 | JGI IMG/M metagenome (GOLD analysis project Ga0256837, IMG submission 185976) | Hydrothermal vent microbial communities from Guaymas Basin, Mexico - 4561-384 | ecosystem: Environmental > Aquatic > Marine > Hydrothermal vents | place: Mexico: Guaymas Basin | collected... | reverse complement strand
AACCATCAACACCGACAGCTGCCGCACCTTTTGCTAAGTATGGAACCATTGAGCTATCTCCACCAGTTTTACCATCTTGAGCAGTTGGCATTTGAACTGAGTGAGTTGCATCAAATATAACTGGTGCAAATTTACGCATAGTTACTAGGTTTCTCATATCTACAATCATGTTTCCATAACCAAAACTATTTCCACGTTCACAAAGAAAAAGTCCATATTTTTTAGAGTTTTCATAAGTAGCTTCGTTGCATCCACGAGTTTCTAATATTTTCAAAGCAGGATATTCCATCGCATCAGCAGATAGGAATTGTCCTTTTTTGATATTTATTATTTTATCTGTTTTTGCACATGCAACTAATAGGTCAGTTTGTCTACATAAAAAAGCTGGGATTTGTAACATGTCCACAACTTGTGCAACTTGAGCAACCTGAGTTGACTCATGTACATCTGTAACTATTTTGTATCCAAATTCATCTTTAACTTTTTGAAGTAATCTTAATCCTTCATCAATTCCTAGTCCACGAAAACTATTTAGTGATGTACGATTTGCTTTATCAAAACTAGCTTTGAAGTAAAAGTCTATAGTCTCATCTTTGTGATAAACTTCTAACTCTTTGGCAATTTTTAAAATATTTTCTTCACTTTCAATAACACAAGGTCCTGCAAGTAATGTCATAAATTTACCTTTATGGTTTTTTTAATTTTATGATTATATCTTATTTTGCTTTAGCTACCATTATCCCTGCAAACACAATCAAAATAATTCCAAAAGTAGTGATTAGATTTGGTAAATTATCACCTAGTATTACACCAACAATAATAGAAAATAAGATATTACTATAACTAACCGCACCAATAATTCCAGCTTTTTCTAAGCCATAAGCTTTTGTCATTAAAACTTGCGATAGTGTTGCAAAAAGTCCCATGCCAATTACATAAAACCAGACTACACCGTGTGGCATTATAAACTCACCCAAAATAAAGTCTAATTCCTCTACATGTAGAGAGCTAGATATAAAAAACAGTATGATTGGTCCAAGAGTCCCAATACCCATAAATGACAAAACAATAGCGCGAGTATCGTAAAACTTTTTTAACTCTCTTATGGAAGTGTATGCTAAAGCTGCTCCAACTCCTGAAAAAAGCCCAAGCAAGTCATATTTTGAAAAACCTATACCACTTGGCTGAGTTATAAGAACTATGCCAATAAAGCCAATAAAAACAGCTATCCAAGCTTTGTAATTTAGTTTTTCATCTAAAAATAAAAAGGCAAATATTGCTGTAAAAACTGGAGAAGTTTTTGACCAAGTCATTGCATCACCTAGGGAGATATGTGCAATGTTATAAAAAAATGCAAGAAGTGCTACAAAACCCATAGTTCCACGAAAAATAAGTAAAAAAGGTTTACCTCCAACATGCTTCATAGGTTTTTTTAAAATTGCAAAACCTATTATGGCTACACCAAAAACATTTCTAAAAAATACAACTTCAAGTGAAGACATATGTTGTGATGATAATTTTGCAAATGCACCCATAATAGCGAAAGTAAAAGAGGCAATTAGCATGTATTTTATACCACTGTTTAAGTCTTTAAGTTTATTCATAAGGCAAATTGTACTATTTTTTTAAAAATATGTTACAATTTCATAAATATAAGGAGTTATTATGAAAAGTATAATTTTATCTTTTTTTATAATTTTGTCATTTAGTAGTATGTTAAATGCTAATGAAGAAGAAATAATTAATGAAGAAGCTACTGAACATAAATCAAATAAATATGTAGTAATTAAAGCACTTACAACATTAGGTGATAATGTAAAGCATGGTGTAAATACAGAATTAGAAGGTGATACAGGCTATGGTTTTGGTGTGGATTTAGGGTATCGAGTTACACATTCTTTTAGTGTAGAGTTCGATTTTTCATATTCAAGATCTGATGTCAAAGAGAAAGAGGATGGTAATACTATTAAAAAAGCAAATGCTGACTATTATACATATGCTTTAGACTTAGTTTATCTACACCACTTTACACATAAGTTTGGCATGTTTGTAAAAGGTGGATGGGAATATGAAGTTGAGGATATATCAAAACTAGATGTACATGAACATGATGATGATTTTGTATATGGTGTTGGTCTTGAATATGCTTTTGATAAAACTTATGGTTTAGTTGTAGAGTATGAAGATTCAAATATTGATGGTCCAAGAGGTGCTGGTATATTTACTGGGCTTATTATAAACTTTTAAGTATTTAACCAATGTTACTAAACATCTAATATAATTGGAAAAATAATAAAGGTTATTTATGGGAAATTTAATAGTTTTAGCAGTTTTAGGGTACATTTTTTATTCAGTTTTTAAATCTTATTCAAGATATACAGATTATTCGCAAAAGGCATTTAAAAATTTTGCTGTAAATAAAGAGTCTTTGAAAAATAGTGATTTGGGTTTATTTGTAGCACTTGTTGCAAAAGTTGCAAAGGCTGATGGAAAAGTTGATGCTCTTGAAGCTCAACTTGTTGGGATTATGTTTGATGATATTTCTGCTGTTTTTCCAGAACCTGCCAAAACAAAAGATATATTAAAAGAGATTTTTAACGAAGAAAAAGATCGTATTGATGATACTGAACAAATTGCTCACACTTTAGCTCAGTCTATAAAAAGAGATAAGTCCAAACAACAACAGTTTATGGGTTTTTTAATTCAACTAGCTTTTATTGATGGTACAGTTACTCAGAGTGAAGAGGATGTACTTCAAACAATAGCTCAGGCTTTAGAGTTTGATCCAAATATGTACCATGCAATTTTTGATCAGTTTGAAAAAATGATGCAAAATGTTAAGCCTAAAGCAAGTTTAGATGATGCTTATGCCCTTCTTGGCGTGAATGAAAATGATGATATGAAAACAATTAAAAAAGCTTATAAAAAACTAGTGCGTAAGTATCATCCAGATATTATAGCTTCTCAGGGAAAATCTGAAGCTTATATGCAAGAAGCAACTGCTAAAACTCAAGAGATAAATCAGGCTTATGAGATAATAGAGGAGTCAAGAAAATAAGATGAGATTTTTAATTTTATTATTTTTAATTGTAAATGTAGAAGCCAATAATATGAATTCATTACTTTACAATGGAAATTGCATAACTTGTCATAAAGATACAAAAGAGGAGTCCGCTCCATCAATGCAAGAAGTTAGAGCTAGGTACTTAAGTGCATTTCCTGATAAAAAAGATTTTGTATCATATATGTCTAAGTGGGTTTCAAATCCAGATAAAAAAAGTTCTCTTATGCATGATGCTATAAAAAAACATTTTATTATGCCCCCACTTGGTTTTGATGAAGAAATGTTAAGAGATATTGCAACTCACATATATGAAACAGATTTTAAAAAGAATGGTGGACGCTACTGGAGTAAATAATCAACTCTGTTTGAAGTCACTCTCCCAAAAAAAATCTATCCATTCTTTTGCTTCATTTATCCAGATATCTGGCTCATAAACTGATGTTTTTTTGTAAAAAAGAGTAGCACAGGTAAATTCTATATCTGGAAAATCCTTTTTAAATTCATTCATTACAGCTCTTAGTGTATCCCCACTATCAGATATGTCATCTAAAACTAAAACTTTTTTATGTGAATATAATTCACATTTTCCAAATATACTAAGTTCATCTCTCTTACATATAGAATCATAAAGTTCTGTTCTTATACTTTGAACATCTCTTATATTTAAGCCCTCAGCAACAGCATGTGCAAGGGTTAATCCACCTCTAGCAATAGCGACAATAGAATCAAAATTAGAATTTTGAATTTGTGAAATTAAAGTGTTTGTATCAATTTTAAAATTTTCATAAGAGTAATATTTCATAAAAAGCATTATACTTGTTTTAAACTAACTTAGATAAAATTTTAAAAATATAGAGGATTATTTATGTATAAGAATATTATTTTAGCAATTTTATTAATTTTTATGGCTGCTTGTTCAAAACCAAAACCAGATATACAACCTAGTTGGTATACAAATGTTCCTAGTGATTACAAACTATTTTATGCAGTAGCTTCAGCAGATAGCGTTGAAAAAGCAAAAAAAATAGCTATTGTTAAGATGAGAAAAAGTTTAAGTATGCAAGTAAATAGTAGATTTGAGAATAAAAATAATACTTTTTTAGTTGATAAAAATCTACACGAACAAGTAAAACATTATAACATAGAAATCTCTAATAGGTTGTCTTTAAATAGAGTTAAAGTAGAAAAAACCCAAACATTTAAAGGTAAAAAATTAGTTTTAATTAGTATACCAAGAATAAATCTTTTTAATAAGTTAAAGATTATTTCAGATGTGAAGTTTCATAGAGCTCAAGAAGCAGATAAAAGAGCTTTAAATAAAACTGCAATAGAAAGATTTATGGCTTTAGAATCAGCAGTAAAAGAGTTAGCAACGCTAGTTTCTTTAGCAGAGTACAAAGATTTTTTGATATCTACATACAGTTGTGAGGATGAATTTACTTTTTTAATTAAGCTAAAAAATGAATATGATGAACTTAAAAATAGTATAAATTTTTATATATTAACTGATGTGAATTCAAGAATCTTTTACTCTAGTATAAAAAGTGCCATTGAAGCAAAGGGTTTAAGTGTAAAAAATGAAATATCTTCAAAAAATAGTTATAAATTACTTATTACGTCTAAAACTAAAGAGGAAAAAGAGTACATGTTTAACAAGTCTCGTACCTTAGTAAAATTTATTACTTTTGATAGTGAAAAAAATAAGCTTAAGTTTAGACAACATACTTTTATAGGTAAATCAAGAAAAAATTTTAAAGAGGCTAAATACCAAGCAGCAAATAATTTAAAATACAAAATTAAAAGGCTTGGTATATTCGATTTTATTGGTTTTAAAAGATAATAAAACTTAGTAATGTTAGTAAATATTATTTACAATTAAAACTAAATAATGTTTAAGATTAAAACTGCTACAATCAATGTAACAAAATTAAAGGAGATCAAAAAATGATCAAAACTATTTCAAAAATTGCTCTTGTAGGTTTAATAGCTGCAAGTTTTACAGCATGTGATAAACAAGCAGAACCATCTGGTGAGTTAGATGAACGTTGTTATAAGTCAGGTGAAGTAGTACCTGAATGGGTATGTAACTCTTCAATAGAAGGTGCTACTTATGCAGCGGTTGGTATTGGTACTTCTAAAAATGAGTCTATGAAAACTCAACAAGCTATAGCTAGAGCTCGTGCAAAACTTTCTGCTCAAGTAAAAGTACAAGTTAAAGCTAAAATGGAAGACTTCATGAGATCTACTGGTAATGGTGACAATGAAACTTTAGATGCTGTTTCTACTTCTGTTACAAAACAACTTACTAAGATTGATCTTTCTGGTTCAAGAAAAGTAAAAGAGTATACTTCTAGAAAATCTGGTACTTTATATGTACTTGTTGCAGTAGATGATAAACTTGTTAACTCTAATGTTAAAAAAACTATAACTCAAGCTTCAAGTCATAATAACGAAGATGCTTTATGGCAACAATTTCAATCTAAACAAGCTTTAGATGCACTAGATAAAGAGTTCCCAACTAACTAATGAAAATACTTTTTAGTTTTCTTGTAACTTTGGTTTTTTTGAGTGGATGTGGGGAAACTCCTATACCAAAAGAACCAAAACCTGAATGGATAAATAATCATAATATTGGTGCTGTTGGCATGTGTGCAACTCATATGCGTGGTAATGCTGCTCAGGAAGAAGTTGCTCATGATAGAGCTTTAAAAAAGTTAGCAAAGCAAAAATCTGCATCAGTTAAAACTTCTTCAGTTAGTTCTCAACATGAAAATACAGGAAGATATACATCTTCATATGATTCAGAGACATCTGTTTCATCAAATGTATCTAACATAAGTGCAAAAGAAGAAAAAACTTGGAGAAATCCAAGAAATAATGACTACTATATTTGGTTAGTTCCAAACTAGAAACTCTTTTTTTAAGAGAGTTTCATCCTCAACTTTTAAATTAAATTTTTTAACATCAGTAATTTAGATATAATTCCATAATAAATACATATTAAATATACATATTTTTTACTCTAAGTTAAGGTTATATTCATGAAAAAAATTGCCATTATTGGTCGTCCAAATGTTGGAAAAAGCTCACTTTTTAATAGACTAGTTAAAAAAAGAGATGCAATTACTGCCGAGGTAGCTGGAACAACTAGGGATGTAAAAAGACGTCATGTAACTATCATAAATAAACGAGCACTTTTACTAGATACTGGTGGATTAGATAAGGGTTGTGAGCTTTTTGACAAGATTAAAGAGATGAGTTTAAAAGCTGCATATCAAGCAGATGTTATCCTTTATATGGTTGATGGAAAAGGAATACCTGAAGATGAAGATAAGAAGCTTTTTTATGAGCTTCAAGCTATGGGTAAAGATATGGCTCTTGTTGTAAACAAGATTGATAATGATAAGATGAAAGAAAAACTTTGGGATTATTATGAGTTTGGAACTGACGCAATTTTTGGAATATCTGTAGCACACAATAGAAATACTGTTGAACTTCTTGATTGGATGGCATCTAAAATTCCAGATTCTGATATTATAAAAGAAGAAGAGGATGAGAGCGAAGAAGATGATATGACTATTATCGGTGAAGATTTATCAGATGAAGATTTCTTTGCAAACGTAGAAGAAAAAGATGAAGAAGATGATGGTTTTACGTATTGGGATGAAGATGAAATGGATGGTATCATTGATGATGGTTCTATTTTTGCTCAAAATGACAAAATTAAAGAGTTTGATGAAGAAGATATCAATCATATAAAAATTTCTATCATTGGTAGAACAAATGTCGGTAAATCTTCACTTTTAAATGCACTTTTAGGTGAAGAGCGTTCAGTTGTAAGTTCTGTTGCTGGAACAACTATTGACCCAATTGATGAGAGCATAGAGTACAAAGGGAAGCAACTTACATTTGTTGATACTGCCGGTCTTCGTCGTCGTGGGAAAATTGTAGGAATTGAGAAGTATGCATTAATGCGTACAACAGAGATGCTTGATAACTCAAATATGGCTCTTGTTGTACTTGATGCATCTGAACCATTTTTAGACCTTGATGAAAAGATAGCAGGCTTAGTTGACAGCAATAGACTTGCTTGTATTATAGTCTTAAATAAATGGGATATATCAAAACGTGAAGAGCATGACAAAATTATTCAAAATGTAAGAGATAGATTTAAGTTCTTAGCTTATGCACCTATTATTACCCTATCAGCACTTTCAAATCAACGTGTACACAAACTTCATGATATGATTTTAGAGATAAATGAAAACTATTCTCAACGTATCAGTACAAGTCAGTTAAACGATGCAATGGATAAAGCAATGAGAAGACATCAACTTCCTTCTATGCATGGACAAGTTATCCGTATATACTATGCAACACAATATGAAACTAGACCACCAAGAATAGCAATCGTTATGAATAAGCCTAAGGGACTTCATTTTACATATAGAAGATACTTGACAAATAAATTACGTGAGACTTTTAACTTTACTGGAGTGCCTTTACTATTTAAGGCTAAGAAGAAGGGTGAAAAATAGATTACACCTAAAGGTGTAATCTTATCTTAAGCTAAGGTTAGAACGGCTTAAATACAACCATCCCAACAATAACCAACATCAAAATAGTTGGAACTTCATTATAAACTCTAAAAAACTTACCACTTTTTGTACATCTATCTTCTAAAAACTCTTTTCTATACTTGTCCATTGAGTAAAAATACACTACAAGAAGAACTACGAAACTAATTTTAGTATGTAACCAACCATTTCCTGCAAATCCATAAAGATATGAAAGGTAAGCACCAGAAAAAATAGTAGCCCACATAGAGGGTACACCTATGTACTTAAAAAGTTTCATCTCTTGGATTTTAACTACTTCAATAAAACCCTTGTTATCAATATGTTCTGCATGATAAACAAAAAGCCTAGGTAAGTAAAATAGTACGGCAAACCAAGAGATAAATGAGATTACATGAAACCAAAGAATCCACTCATACATTAAGCGTCAAGTGTCTCTAAATCTTTAACTGAACCACTTTGGTGAGAAACTACTTTATCATGTAAACGACGAAGGGCTTTTGTAGCTCTGTCGATTGCTAAGTCTATAGCAGCATCTAGATTATCATCTGATTGAGAGATTACAACTGGTTGTGCATGTGCTACATGAATATCAAACTCTATGCTTACACCTTTTTTTTCAGCTTTTAAGTGAACATTTACTGATGTGATATCTAATGAATATTTTGTGAAAGAATCGATAGCTGATTCTATGTGAGCTCTAGTTGAGCTTTGAAGTGTTATATCTTTTGCGTGAACTTGTACATTCATAATAAATCCTTTTATTAAAGAGCCTTTCTAAACTCTCTTTCTTATTTAATGATAACAAAAAAATGTTAAATAAATGTATAATGTCAAAAAAATTTACAACATTTATGAAGTGAGAAGAAAAAATGAGAGTATTAACAGGAATTCAGCCATCAGGTGACTTACATATTGGAAACTATTTTGGCTCTATTAAACAAATGGTAGAGGCTCAAAAAACGAGTGAAACTTTTGCTTTTATAGCTAACTATCATGCTATGACATCAGTACAAGATGGTTCTAGATTAAGTGAGCTTACTATGCAGTGTGCTACTGATTTTTTAGCACTTGGAATAGACCCTGAAAAATCAACTTTCTGGGTGCAATCAGATGTTAAAGAAGTATTGGAGCTTTACTGGATACTTTCAGGTTTTACTCCTATGGGATTACTAGAACGTGCTCACAGTTATAAAGATAAAACAGCTCGTGGTCAAGCAACAAATCATTCTTTATTTTCTTATCCTGTTTTAATGGCTGCAGATATTTTACTTTTTGGAAGTGAAGTGGTTCCTGTTGGAAAAGATCAGATTCAACATGTCGAGATAGCACGTGATATAGCTACTAAATTTAATAATCAATATGGTGATATTCTTGTTATGCCAGAGTTTCGTGTACAAGAGGAAGTTCAAACAGTCCCTGGGATTGATGGACAAAAGATGAGTAAATCTTATGGAAATATTGTAAATATATTCGGTGAAGAGAAAAAACAGCTTAAAACTATAAAAAAGATTGTAACCGAAAATGTAGCTATGGAAGAGCCTAAAGAGTTTCTTAACTGTAATGTATACAATATGGCTAAACTATTTTTAGAGGGTGATAATCTAAAAGCACTTCAAGATAGATATACGAATGGTGGAGAAGGTCATGGTCACTTTAAGATGTATCTTGCAGAAGTTATGTGGGAATATTTTAGAGAGTATCGTGAAAAAAGGGAATACTATGCTGCCAATCAAGATGAGGTTAGAGATATACTAAAAGCTGGTGCTGACAAGGCTAGAAATATAGCAATGCCAACTATAGAAAAAATTCGTACAGCTACTGGAATAATGTATTAATAATAGTTAAGATTATATTGTTTATGCTATGTTATAATAGAATATAACATAATAAGGAGACAATGTGCGCATACTTTTAATAATGATGACATTACTATTTTCACTACAAGCAAAGTCGTTTTTTTCTAATGAGGAACAAGCAGATAGGAGTAAATATATAGGTGCTTTAAAAGATTTAGTGATAGCAACACAAAAAACAAGAGGTTTGACAAATAGTTATCTTAATGGAAATGTCGCTTCAATGTTGCTAGTTTATGGAAATAGAGATGAGATGAAGAAAGCTATAGGTACTATGGAATCTTTACCATTAGCTGAAGACCCTGTTATCAATGCTCGCGCTACAAGTATATCTTTAGCTCTTATAAAACTTAACCGTAAAGCTTTTAGAACTAAAAATCCCGCTGAAGTGTTTGAAAGTTACTCTGAATTGATAGAGCAAACACTTATGTTAGCTCAAACAGTTTCTAAGCGTGGTTCTAAAACTTTAAATCCTGTTGGGAAAAGTTTATCATCTATAATGATGGAGACAATTTTACCTTATACTGAAAATGTAGGTCAGATGAGAGGTATGGGTTCTGGAATAGTGGCTAAAAAAGAGTATACGCAAATGCAAAGAGCTCAAATGTTAGCTTATTCTAGTGAGATACAAAGACTTTACTCAAAATTATTAGATGAAACTAATGTTGTTGTTTCTGGTAATAAACAATATTTTAATCAAGATATTCAAGTTAAATTAAAAAGTATTGAAAAGTTAACAGAAAATTATATTGAATTAACTAAAAAAAATGTACTTGAAAATAAAGATATTAAGCTAAATGCAGATGATTATTTTGATAAGGGTACAGCTATAATTTCATTACTTATAGAGGTATACAATATCAATAATGGTGTGATTTTAGAAGATTCAAAAGGTTGGTTGTAAGATAAACTATCTTTGTTTATCTAACCAAACCATAAGCCCTTTTTGGGCGTGAAGTCGGTTTTCGGCTTCATTAAAAACTATTTTAGAGTGTTTTTCAAAAGTCTCTTCTGAAACCTCTAATCCTCTATAAGCAGGTAAACAGTGTAAAAATTGTGCATTATTTGTTAAACTCATTAAATCTTCATCAACTATAAATCCATTAAAAATTTTAATTCGTTCCTCTTTTTCTTCCTCTTGACCCATTGATGTCCAAGTATCAGTTGTTACTACTGTAGCATCTTTTACAGCAATTTTAGGGTCGTTTGATGTTGTGATAATAGCTCCGCTAGTTTTTGATATCTCTAAAGCATCTGCTAAAACTTGTGCATCAACTTCATAACCTTTAGGAGTAGCAATACGTAGTTCAAAACCAAGTTTTGCAGCTAGCATCATCCAAGAATGAGTCATGTTGTTTCCATCACCAACATAAGCGGCAACTATATTTTTTTCAGCAGAATGTTCTACTAAAGTCATATAGTCAGCTAAAAGTTGAACTGGGTGAAAAGAATCAGTAAGACCATTTATGACTGGAACAGAAGAGTAAGAAGCAAACTCTTCTATCATAGAATGCTCAAAAGTTCTAATCATTACCATATCACACATTGAACTTATTACACGAGCTGTATCTTTTACTGGCTCACCACGACCAAGATGAATATCGCGGTTAGATAAAAACAGTGCATGTCCACCTAGTTGAAACATACCAGTTTCAAAACTAACGCGTGTACGAGTTGAGCTTTTTTCAAAAATCATACCAAGAGTTTGCATATCTAACTCTTTTTTATATACTTTGTTTTTTAGGTTCTTTTTGATTCCAAGTCCGATATCTATTATCTCTAATATCTCTTCTTTTGTGAAATCTTTAAGTGTTAAAAAATGTCTCAACTTATGTCCTTGCATTGCGCTATTGTTTAAAAAAGCGATAATTATAGCGTAATTTACTTTTGAAGTAGTTTTGCAACTTCTTTTGCGTGATAAGAGATGATTATATCAGCACCTGCACGTTTAAAGCTTATCATAGTTTCCATAACAACTCTGTCATAATCTATTAGCTCATTCATACCTGCTAGTTTAAGCATAGCGTACTCTCCACTTACATTATAAACTGCCATTGGAAGAGCAGTGTTGTCTTTTATCTCACGGACTATATCTAAGTAAGCAAGAGCTGGTTTAACCATAAGGATATCTGCACCTTGAGCTTCATCAGAGATAGATTCATTTATAGCTTCACGGCGATTTGCTGGATCCATTTGGTATGATGCACGGTCCCCAAAGCTTGGAGTTGATTCTGCAACATCACGGAATGGTCCGTAGTAACCTGAAGCAAATTTAGTTGAATATGCCATAATTGGTAAGTTTTCATAGCCATTTTTATCCAAAGCATCTCTTAGTGTCTCTATAATTCCGTCCATCATTCCAGATGGAGCTATCATATCTGCACCAGCTTTGGCGTGTATGATAGCTTGTTGAGCTGATATCTCTAAGGTAGCATCATTATTTACAGTTTCATTTTCCATATCAATAATACCACAGTGACCATGGTCTGTGTACTCACAAAAACAAAGGTCAGTTACAACAAACATATCTGGATGTTG
>Ga0256837_1002288_pt1 | contig 12044 bp, 14 predicted proteins | sample 4562384metaG_FD_185976 | JGI IMG/M metagenome (GOLD analysis project Ga0256837, IMG submission 185976) | Hydrothermal vent microbial communities from Guaymas Basin, Mexico - 4561-384 | ecosystem: Environmental > Aquatic > Marine > Hydrothermal vents | place: Mexico: Guaymas Basin | collected... | reverse complement strand
GTATAATTATTGTAATTGGTTTAAAGGATTATAAATGAACATAATTACATTTGATGATAATATTGATGAAAGTACTATTGATAGTAAACATAATGTTGTACACTATCAAAGTGGATATACTCAAAAATCAGCAGATATTGCGATATTAGATATAAATACAATATTTGACTATGAAGAGAAAAAACATGATGCTTGCAAAGATAAATTTGTATCTATAGCTATAATCGATGATGAAAGTGATTATGATGCTTTTAAAAATTTTGGTATTGATGCTTGGATTAAAAGAGAAGATATAAATCAAATAAATGGCATCATAAATCTTGTAGAAAAAAAGTTGCTATCATAATAATAGATACCCATTGTCATCTTGATAATAAACAATATTTTGATGATATAGATGACGTAATCTCAAGAGCAGAAGCAAAGGGTGTTAAAGGTTTTTTAATACCTGGAGCTGATCTTGCAGACCTTCCCCGTGCAGTACAACTTAGTGAAAAATATGAGAATGTTTTTTTTGCTGTTGGAGTGCATCCATATGATATAGATAATTTTGATATATCTATACTTGAAAAATATGTTAATCATAAAAAGTGTATAGCTGTTGGTGAGTGTGGATTGGATTATTTTCGTTTGCCAAAAGATGATATAGAAAAAGAACAAAATATACAAAAACAAAAAGAAGTTTTTAAAGCTCAAATTGAGTTTGCTAAAGCTATAAATAAACCTTTAATAATACATATAAGAGATGCTAGCGATGATTCTAAACAAATTTTAATAGATTGTAGAGCAAAAGAAGTAGGCGGAGTTTTACATTGTTTTAATGCTAGTGAACATTTGTTGCCATTAGCTGAACATAATTTTTATTTTGGGATTGGTGGAGTTGTAACTTTCAAAAATGCTAAAAAACTAGTAGAAATTTTGCCAAAAATTCCAAAAGAGAAATTAATAATAGAAACAGATGCACCATATCTTACACCACACCCTCATAGAGGTGAAAGAAATGAGCCAGTTATGACTACATTTGTAGCACAAAAAATGGCTGATATTCTTGATATGAATCTTGAAGATTTAGAAGAATTAACTACAACAAATTCAATTAAATTATTTAAAGAGTTTTCTAGTTTAAATTAGATAAAATAACTATTATTACAACAATAAGGATATTTTATTGATCAAACTACTATTTAGCTTAGCTATATGTTTTTCAGTTAGCTTTGCATCTTTATATGAAGAATCATTTACTCCTCTTGATGAAAAGGTTCTAGCTGAATTAAATATTGAAAATAGTTTTTTAAAAGATAAGCAACTACAAGATATTTATAACAAAATGCTTAATAAATCTCAAAATAACTATATAAATAAATTCGAACAAGCCTCATACTTAATCCCACAAATAAAAAGTGTATTAAAACAAAATAATATACCTGATGTATTTTTATTTATGGCTATGGCTGAATCAAATTTTAAATCAAAAACAAAGTCATGGGTTGGAGCAAAAGGTATTTGGCAATTTATGCCAGAAACTGGAAAGATATATGGACTTGATAGTAGTTTATATATTGATGAAAGACTTGATGTTATTAAATCAACTGAGGCTGCAACACAGTATTTAAAAAGATTATATGGTATATTTGGTAAATGGTATTTAGCTACACTTGCATATAATTGTGGTGAAGGTAGAGTTGTTGAAGCAATAGTTCGATCTACATTAGATAAATATGAAAGATTGCATCCAGAAGAAAAAAATAGTAAAAAAATCAAAAAATATAGAAAAATTATAAGTTTATATACAAAAAGAAAAACTGGTTTTACTCCTGTATATAGAGCATATAAAGAGTTAAAATCATGGGATATTGAGCCTACATTAGAAGAATTATTGCATGAGCAAAAAAATTTAGATCGACAATATTTACCAAAAGAGAGTAGACGATATTTAAGAAAAATTATTGCTTTAGCAATGATGAGTAACCGTGAATATCTTTTTTCTAAAAAGGCAGATTATATTTTTAATCTTGGTGTAAATTCTCCTTTAGTTGCAGTTGATGTGAAATATGACTGTAGTTTAAAAGATGTTGCAAAAGTAATTGATATCCCTTATGATACATTAAAGTTGATAAATGGGCATGTTAAATATGATTTTATACCTGCAAATACACATAGAACAAGACTTTATATACCATATGAAAAGTTATTAGTATTTAATGAAAATAGTACAAAATTAAAAAAAGCTAAACCAGAAGATATTAAATTTTTTACTACTTATAGAGTTAAAAGAGGTGATACTTTAAGTCAAATTGCAAGAAGATATCATACAACTGTAGCAAAATTAAAGAAATTTAATAAACTTAAAAGTAGTAGGTTAAAAATTAATCAAAAATTAGTTTTTTATGTAAAAAAAGGATATGTTAAAAAAATATCAAAAAAGAAAGTTCTAGCAAAATCTAAAAAAAGATCAAGTAAAAGAATAGTTTATATTGTAAAAAGTGGTGATACATTAAGTGCAATATCTAGAAAATATGGTGTTCCATATGGAAAAATTAAAAAAAGAAATAATCTAAAATCAAATGCTTTAAAATTAAAGCAAAGATTGATTATTCCAAAAGCTTAGGATAAAAAATATGTTTAAATTATCTATATTTATAGTATTTATTTTAGTTTTTACTGGGTGTAGTAGTAAAAATTATAATAGTTCAAGAGGATATAAATCTTCTAAAAAATACTATCCAACACAAAAATATGAAAAAGTAGCTAATCAAAAAATTAAAAATTCAAAAGCTATGCATAGGGCTACAATGCGACCATATAAAATTGCTGGTAAAACTTATTATCCAACTATATCAAAAGTTGGACAAACTTATGATGGAATTGCTTCTTGGTATGGTCCAAATTTTCATGCAAAACTTACTTCAAATGGTGAAGTTTACAATATGTATGCTCTAACAGCTGCATCAAAAACATTACCAATGAATACTATGGTAAAAGTATATAATAAGGAAAATGGAAAATCTGTAATTGTAAGAATTAATGATAGAGGACCATTTGTAAGAGGTAGAATCATAGACCTTTCAAATAAAGCTGCTCATGCTATTGATATGGTAAGAAAAGGTACTGCACCAGTAAGACTCACGGTACTTGGATTTAATGCAAAAATTGCAACAACAAAAGAACAAAAACAACAAACTGCAACTGTTGGAAATTATATGATACAAGTTGGAGCATTTAGAAGATATGCTGGAGCTAAAATAACACAAAAAAAATATGAAGATATAATATCTGGAAATTTAAGAGTTATAATCAAAAAAGGAGCATATTTAGATGAACCTATAAATAGGGTAAATATCTCAGGATTTAAAAGTATAGATGAAGCAATTGATTTTAAAAATAATCATGATCTAGCAGGTGCTATGATCATAGCTAAATAAAAGGCAAATAATGACACAAATAGATAGACAAACTAAAGAAACAAAAATAAGTTGTAAACTTGATATTAATGGTTGTGGAGATTATAGTATCAATACAGGAATTGGTTTTTTTGATCATATGCTGGAGGCTCTATGTAAGCATAGTGGAATTGATATGCAATTGACTTGTGAAGGTGACTTACATATAGATGACCACCATAGCGTAGAAGATTGCGGTATTGTAATAGGAAAAGCATTAAAAGATGAAATTTTTCCTATAAAAGCAGTTGAAAGATATGGAAATGCAACTGTTGTAATGGATGAAGCTAGTACAACATGTGATTTAGATCTTAGTAATAGACCATATTTAGTTTATGAAGTAGATATTTTTGGAAAAGTTGGAAATTTTGATGTAGAGTTAGCAGAGGAATTTTTTCATGCACTTGTTTCAAATGCAGGTGTAACAGCACATATTGTTTGTAATAGAGGGAAAAATAAACACCATATACTTGAAGCTAGTTTTAAAGCATTTGCCGTAGCTTTAAGACGTGCCTTAGTAGTAAATACAAGATTAGGAATACCAAGTACTAAGGGTATTTTATGATTGAACTAATTGTATTAGATGTTGATGGCACATTAACTGATGGTAAAATTATATATGGTAATAATGGTGAAGAACTTAAAAATTTTGATGTAAAAGATGGTTTAGCAATCGCATCTTGGACAAAAAAGATGGGTAAAAAAGCTGCAATTATTACAGGAAGAAATTCTAAAATAGTTGAACAAAGAGCAAAAGATCTAGGAATTACACATATCTATCAAGGTGTTCATAATAAAGATGAAGTATTACAAAGTATTTTAGATGAAGAAAATTTAACTATGCAAAATGTAGCAGCAATTGGTGATGATTTAAATGATTATAAAATGCTAAAGGCTGTTGGACTATCTTTTGTTCCTGCAGATGCTTCAGAGTATGTAAAAAATATTGCAAATGTAGTATGTAATAAAAATGGTGGTAATGGCGCAGTACGTGAGATGTTAGAGTATATTTTTAAGTATGAAGATAAAGAAGAGGAATTTATCAATTTATGGGTTTAGTTCAGTTTATTTATATTATATTTTTTGGTTCAATAGTTGTATTATCTTTAGGATTTGATACAAGTGTGCCAAAAATTGATAAAACAAATAAACCACTGGTTGCTTTTGAAGATGCAACTATGTATACAATGGATAAAGAACAAGTTACACAAATTGCAAAAGCAAAAAAAGCAGTAAGATATAAGAAAAAAGATGAATTATATGATGCAAGTTTTGTATTAAGAGTAAATGATAAAGAAGATGACGAATTACTAGATATATTAAGTGCAAAAAAGGTAACTAAACAAGGTAATAAATTGCTATTAAGAGATGATGTTAAGTATAATAGAGCTGATATTATGCAATTTGAATCTGAAGTATTAAATTATAATATTGGTACAAAAATTGCAACTAATATGAATAAATTTACTGCATTATATAATGGTGATAAATTAAGTGGCACACACATATATGTGGATGCAAAAAAAAATATAATAAGAGCTAAAAATACAAAATTTATTGTTGATTTAGAAAAAAAGTAGAGGATATAAAATGAGAAGATTAATAAGTGTTTTATTTTTATTGGCATTGATGTTGAGTGATTTAAATGCACAAAATAAACTAACCATTGATGCATTAAAGTTTGAAAATAATGATACAAAAGGTATTACAACTTTTACTGGTAAAGTTAAGATTGTTAGAATTAAAGATGTGATTACTTGTAATAAAATGGTTTTATATACTCAACCAAACAAAAATGGTACAACAAAAAATAAAAAAATAAAAAAGATGGTATCAACAGGTAACGTAAAATTTACTTTATATATGAAAGATAAAGTATATACAGGACATGGAAATACTGTAATATATGAACCAGAAAAATTAAAATATCAAATTATTGGAAATGGTTATTTAGAAGAGTTAAAAGACCATACAAAAATTATGGGTGATAAGATCTATTTAGATCAATCAACTGGATATGCAAATGTTGAAGGTAAAGATAATAAGCCTGTACATTTCATAATGAATATAGACGCAAAGCAGTAATTATGAGATTAGTTGACGCAAAATTTTTAACATCAGCACAAAGTATAGATGATTCTCCTAGTCCAGATGTAGCTGAAGTTGCATTTTTAGGTAGAAGTAATGTTGGTAAAAGTTCTTTATTAAACTCTTTGACAAATAGAAAAGGTTTAGCTAAATCATCTTCGACTCCTGGTAAAACACAACTTATAAACTATTTTGATATTACATTTAAAGTTGATAATCCAGAAGATGAAAATAAATATAGATATGCTAGATTTGTGGATCTTCCTGGATTTGGATATGCAAAAGTGTCTAAATCACTAAAACATCAATGGCATAAAAATCTTACAAATTTTTTAGAAAAAAGAGCAAGTCTTAGAATATTTGTACACTTGATTGATGCTAGACATATTAATCTTGATGTTGATAATAGTGTTGATGAATTTTTACATCATATAAAAAGAGGTGATCAAATTATTTTAAATGCTTTTACCAAAATTGATAAATTAAAACAAACAGATTTACAAAAATTAAAGCATAAGTTTCCAAATGGAGTATTTATATCAAATCTTAAAAAAAGAGGTATTGATAAACTAGAACTTCGTATTAGTGATTATCTTTTTTCAAATACAATGGAAAGCTAATGAGTATAGTATATGAAAAGCCAACAGTTTTAGATATAAAAAATATGCAAAGTATGGTAAAAGCTGATGTTGAAAATGGAAATATACTTTTGCGAACACCTCAAGAGATGGCTACAAATATTAGATCATATATTATTGCAAAAGATAATGAAGATATAGTTGGATTTTGTGCTTTGCATATATACTCTGAAAATCTAGCAGAGATAAGAAGCCTTGTCGTATCACAAGATCATAGAAAAAAAGGTATTGGAAGCCAATTAGTAAAACACTGTTTAGAAGAGGGAAATAAGTATCATATTAAAGAAGTTTTAGCATTGACTTATCATAAAGATTTATTTGAATATCTTGGGTTTAAAGTTATTCAAAAAGAATCAATTCCTGATCCAAAAATTTGGGCAGATTGTATTAGATGTAAACATTTTCCTATTTGCGATGAGATTGCCTTAACAATACAACTGTGAAACGAAATATATTTGATAATCCCATAGCAATAGTTTTATTGCTTATTATTGTATTTTTATTAAATATAATTAGTTCTACCTTTTTTGTAAAACTTACAATGTCTGGTATTGTATTTTTAGCTTTTTTAAATACATTACAAAAAAAATATTATAACTCTTTTTTTATAATTATATTATCTTTTTTGATTATTGAGAGTAATCAGGGCTTAAAACTATTTACTTTGGTTAGTTTCTCTTTAATATCTTATATTACTATTATTCCATATCTTGATAAATTTTTTACTATTCAAGGAGTAAGAGATTTTGTACATATTTTTTATTTTTATTTTATATTGGCTGTATTATATAGCATATTTATAAGTTTTGATATTAATATCATTATTACATTTATTTTAAATTTTATTCTTGATATTATAGTCTTGGGGTTGATATTATGAGATTAAAATTAATTATAGTATTTATTGTTTCTATTGTTATATTATTGCTTTCAAGGGTATATTTTTTAAGTATTAAATCAAATAGTTATTATGAAGAGTTATCAAAAAGAAATTATATTAAAACTATCTATACTCCAACTATTAGAGGAAATATATTTGATAGAAATGGTGTACCTTTAGCAATTAATGAACTTGGGTTTAGATTGTTTTTATCTCCACACATGAGAAATACAAAAAAAACTAAAGAACTTAAAAATATTATTAGTAAAATATGTGCTACATTTCCTAAATATGATGAAAAGAAGTTATTAAAAAAGTATAAAAAATTGGATTCACCATATAGGCATGATAAAATTGAGTTGATTGATTACATTGACTATAATGAATTTTTTCCTTTTTATGTAAAATTTAATACTATGAATAATGTTAGTGTAAAAAGTGCAATAAAAAGAAAATATCCATACAAAGATATTGGCGCACATATTTTGGGATATGTTGGAAAAGCAACAAAAAAAGATATGGAAAATAATCCAATATCATCTTATACCAAAATCATTGGAAAAACTGGATTAGAAAGATTTTATAACGATAAATTACAAGGTAAACTTGGTAAAAAAGTTATAAAAGTAAATGCTTTAAATAAGCAAATTGCAGTAATAAGTGAAGTAGAAGCATCAATAAATAATGATATAAAAATAAGTATTGATATTAAACTACAAAAATATATAAATGAACTTTTTAAACATAAAAGTGGAGCAGTTGTAGTGATGAATTCAAAGAATGGTGAAATATTAGCTGCTGCTAGTTTTCCAGAATTTGATAATAATATATTTTCACAAGGTATAAGTATAAAAGATTGGAATAAAATAAGAAATGATCTTAATCATCCATTTACTAATAAACTTGTAAATGGATTATATCCTCCTGGTTCTGTAATCAAAATGGCTATGGCAGTATCCTTTTTAGAGCATGATTTGGGAGATAACTTTAAGGTTAAATGTACTGGTAAACTACCACTTGGACGAAGAAACTTTAGATGTTGGAAATTAAGTGGACATGGAAAAGTTGATTATACAAAAGCTATAAGAGAGAGTTGTGATGACTTCTTTTATAAAGGTAGTTTAGAAATTGGTATAAACAAAATCTCGCAAACTTTAGATAAATTTGGGTTTGGTAAAAAAACAGGAATTGATCAACACAATGAATTTATAGGTACAAATCCAAATAAAGCATGGAAAAAGAAAAAATATAAAATGCCATGGTATATTGGTGAAACGGTTGTATCCTCTATTGGACAAGGTTTTATCCAAGTTACACCTATGCAAATTGCTAGATATACTGCATCGTTAACTAATGGTGTATTACCAAGACCACATTTTTTATTTAATGATAATGCACAAAAGAATATTGATTTAAATTTAAATAAAAAAGACTTAAAAATGATTCAAAAAGCTATGCTTCAAGTAACTACTCATAAAAAAGGTACAGCTACAAAATATATTAAAACAAAACATAAAATAAAAATTGCAGCCAAAACAGGAACAGCACAAGTATCAAATATAGACCAAAATGAAAAAAGACGTATGAAAGAAAAAGAGTTAGCATATTTTAAAAGATCTCATGCATGGCTTACTACATATGCTCCATATGATAATCCACAGTATGTAGTAACTGTATTAGTTGAACATGGTGGTCATGGTGGTAGTGCCGCAGGTGGATATGTGAGTAAAATATATGATAAACTCATTGATATGGGATATATTAAATAAAAAATTATTATTAACAAATAACATTAGAATGTTATTTGTATGAATTAGTGTAGCCAGATCAATATCAATATTGGATGATAAACCTTTTATTATAGAAGGAATAGAGGTTTTTGTAAATTTTTCTATAGGAATAGAAAAGATTAGTACAAATAAATATCCACTAATTAATGCAGAATATGCTTTGGAAAATTCTAAAAAAATGGGTGGTCGTTTTTTTAGTTTTTATAATAGTAAAAGTGAAGAGATAGAAAAAACTAAAAAAGAAATAGAGAGGCTAAATAGAACAAGAGATATGATTAAAAATGATCAAATTGAACCTTACTATCAGCCAATACTTGATATCCAAACAAATAAAATTGTTAAATATGAAGTTTTAGCCCGTGCGAATTATGAAGGAAAAATATATACTCCTCAATATTTTATAGGATCAGCTCAAAAATTAGGTCTAATAGATTCTATAACTAAGATAATCGTAAATAAAAGTTTTAAATTTTTTAGTGATAAAAATATGGATTTTTCTTTAAATATTACTAGACGAGATCTATTGGAAGATAGTTTTAGTAAGTTTTTTTATGAAAAATTACAAGAATATAATATTAATGCAAATAGAGTGACATTAGAAGTACTAGAAAATATTACTGTTGGAGCACATCAATATAAAATACTAGATAATCTTAATATCTTAAAAGGTTTTGGTTGTAAAATAGCAGTTGATGATTTTATAAAATTAGATGCTGTATTTATTAAAAATATAGATATAAATAAAAATGATCAAACTGTTGTTTCTGCTATTGTAAGTATGTCAAAAGCACTTGGAATTAAAACTATTGCAGAATATGTAGATGTTTTAGATATATTAAAACTTAAAGGTATCGATATGATTCAGGGTTATTATGTAGGTAAACCTGAACCATATCTTATATAAGACTATTTTTCGTATAACTTTGATATAGGTCTTTGTATTATAGCTGGTACAAAGAATATAGATACCAGATATGCACTAATTGTCCCACCAACTAGTGCAACTCCTAATCCACCAAATACTGCATCTGTTGCAAGTAGTGAACTAGCAAATACAATAGCAAGTACTGTAAGTAATATTGGTTTTGCTCTTGTTGTAGTTGCAACTGCTATAGCATGATTTGGTTCCATATTATGTTGTTCAATTAATTGTTTTGTAAAATCAACAATTAGTAATGAGTTTCGTGAATTTATACCAATAAGACCGATAAATCCAATAAGGGATGTTGCAGTTAGATAAAATGTATCAACTGTAAATATATCCATGACTAAGTGTCCTAAAATAACTCCAATCAATGATATAAAACTTGATAATACAATTGCTCCAGCAAGTGAGAAGTTTTTATAATAAACAACCATAAGTAAAAATATTAAAACCAATGCACCAATAAATGCAATTCCTAATTCTATAAATGTATCAATAGTAACTTTTAATTCACCATCAAATACTACATCAAAAATTTCATTAGTTTTTTTATCTATAAATCTTAGGTTTAATAAATTTGTATGAGAAATTATATAATCATCTTGTAATTCATTCTCAAGCATTTCTCTGGCATCAAGTAGTGGATATATTTGACTATCTTTATTAGTTTGAGCAACTACATTTATCATATGATTTAAATTCTTTGATGTTATTGTAGAATCTTGTAGTACTTTTTCTATCGTAACAAATTCACTTAAAGGTACCATCATCCCTTGTTTATTCATAAGTTTTAAATTTGAAAGCTTATTACTTAATGCTTCTTTAGTAGAATCACTAATAATTCTTGTATCATCTAGTCTTAAAAATATTGGAATTTGATTTTCTACATTATTTTTATTTACTGCACCAATTTCCATACCTTCAAATGCAAGATATAAAATCTTTTTAACTTGTTCAATACCTACATGACTTTTTATAATTTTATTATTGTCTAGGTTTAATTGATATTTAGTGTATGGTTTATCAAATAAAATATCTATATCTACTAAAGTTTCTTGTTTTTTAAATACATCTTCTATTCGTTTAGATAGTTTATATCTACTTTGTAAAGATTTACCACCATAAACTTCTGCAACTACTTCAGCTAGAACTGGAGGACCAGCAGGAAGTTCTACAAATTTTATATTTGCATCATTTATAGAACATGTTTTTTGAATAGTTGGTCTAATTCTTGATATAAAGTTATAACTAGCTTCTTCTCTATGCTCTTTTCTCTCAATATTTATCATCATCTCAGCTACATTTTGAGATGCTTTTAATGCACTTCCTTTTACCATACCAGCGAAATCAAGTGGTTGACCTTCACCTAAAAATATTGATATTGTATCAACAATAGATTCTTTTTGAAGCTGTTGGGCAATACATGTAGTAACTTCTTGTGTTTGGTATGTTGAAGATCCAACTGGTAAATCTACATATATTGAAAAACTATCAGAATCTTTTCCTGGAAGCATTTTTGCTTTTACTAGTTCTAATGGGATAAGATAAACTGATGCTGCAAAAAGTATTAAAGTTACTATATAAATTAGAGTTCTATTTAGTTTAGAATTTACAATTTTATAAATAAGTGCTTCTAGTTTTGATTTATGATGATGGCTCATTTAGACCCCTTTTTACTTAATAACTTATTTACTAAATATGGTGTAAATATATATGCCACAAATAAAGACATAAATAGTGCAATAGGTACAAATACAGGAAGTGGATGCATAAATTGACCCATCATACCTCCAACAAAAAACATTGGAATAAATGTCATAATAATTGCAAGTGTTGCTATATTTGTTGGATTTCCTATTTCATTTGTTGCTTCTATACAGATCTCTTTTAGAGTTTTATTTTTACTACTATGATCATGAAGATGTCTATGGATATTTTCTATTACAATAATAGCTGCATCAACCAATAATCCTAAACTTAGAAGTAGGGCAAATAGAGTAATACGATTTATTGTTTCACCCATTAAAAATCCTGCAAATAAAGTAAGTGCTAAAATCATAGGTACTGTAAGAGAAACAATAAGTGCTTCTTTAAATCCTAAAGTAAATATTAGTAAAACTGCAATAATAGCAATAGATATTACAAGGTGAAATATTAACTCATTTACTGCATGATTAGCTGCATATCCATCATCTCTTGTTATAACATATGCTATACCATCATTTGATAATTGTTCTTGAACTGATTCTAAATATGCAAATATTTCATTATTTATTACAACAG
>Ga0256837_1002287_pt1 | contig 12044 bp, 8 predicted proteins | sample 4562384metaG_FD_185976 | JGI IMG/M metagenome (GOLD analysis project Ga0256837, IMG submission 185976) | Hydrothermal vent microbial communities from Guaymas Basin, Mexico - 4561-384 | ecosystem: Environmental > Aquatic > Marine > Hydrothermal vents | place: Mexico: Guaymas Basin | collected... | reverse complement strand
CATCACTCTCAACTATCTCGTAACTTTTGTAAATAAATTTATTGTTCAGGGTACGTAATGTTTCAAAATTTTTCATAATTGCCATTTATAATTTAGTAGAGATATTATAACTTAAGATTGCTAAACAACTGCTCATAGCTTTAAGGGACAAAATGTGTTTTTATTACATTACCTTCCAAATAAATGAACAAAATGTTGTAAATTCATCCATACACCAATAATCGTGCATCGTTTTCTTAAGAATAAACATTCTTTCTTTAAATCAAATAAGATAGATTTCCATTGTATTTTTCCAAACAAATCAACGATTATTGTGTTTATTTATTTTTATAAAACTAGATTTTTAGATAGAATGTATGCTAATAAAGAGTTATATCTTAAAAAAGGAGATATTCTGAATAAAGAGATTAATGACAAAACAATAGCACATGCTAAATATATGTATGAAAATAAAATTGGTATACAACCAATACATCAAATATTTTACTATTATTCAATATTATATACAGCAGAATGTTCTGTTCGTGCTTTTGGATTTTATAAATATTTATTAACTCAAAAAGATATAGATGAAATTCAATTAGTTGGAGCAGTCCAAGAAGCTATAGGACATGCCGGAGCATTAGCATTTTACTTTTGGAACAAAGGGAGCTCAAGACAACCAAAAGAAATCAAAGAGTACATAAAGCAAAGAAGTGCATATTTAAAAAATGAATTTGAGCTAGATGACACATCAGCATTAAAAAACAGGTCTCTACGAAATACATTTGAACATTTTGATGAAAAAATAGATATAGGACTTTTAAATACAATAGCAGGTACTTTTTACCCTATGCCAGTTATTCAAAGTCATTCAATTATAGAAGAAGAGCAAGTAGGAAAATATTTTAAATTATTAGACATAGAAGAAAATTGTCTAGTCCTTTTAAATGAAAAATTCTTTTTTGAGGATATTCAAAGAGAAGTTGAAAAAATTTATAAAATTGCTAAAAATAAAGTAGCTGAGAATAGCTGACACAACAAGTATTAGAAAACCAATAATTACGAAAGGTATGTGATAATGGAAGTAAATTTTAATTATTTTATGAAAGATGGAAGACTTAAATGGAAAAGATTTCCAAAACCAAAAAGAACAATAAATATTATTGATGTTTCTGATAGTCCTCATGATCCAGATACATTAAGAGATTATAAAAAATACTCTAAAAATATTGATGAATATAATAAGTTATGGAAAAGTGATTATATAGATTTTTTTCAAAATGGTTATGATGTAGAAGTAGAAGAATTTGGAGATTATTTTGACAGAAATATTAATAAATTTCTTGGAAAATTAAAAATCTTTAAAGGTTATTATAGCTTAGTTAGTGAATTATTTTATTGGTACATATTTAATGAAAAAGATTTTAAACAAGTAGTTGGAGTCAAATGTTCTCTAGAAGAAAGAAAAAGATGGAAAGTGTCTTGGATAAATAGTATAGTAAAAAATAATGAAATTTCGGACGACGATAAAATATTTTTAAAATTTATAGAATTAAATTTTATAGAAGTAAAAACAAGCTCAGAAAAAGAATATTTACATGAATTTATTGAAGAAGATGCCACAGTAAATGAGTTAAATATTATAGCATCTCAAAATAATATTCTACTCAAAGGTAAAAAAGATGAAAAAAAAATAATATTATTAGAAGCTTTAGAGAATAACTTGATAACAAATACCACAATTGATATATTTAGACCTACTGAAATATTTGATAAATGGATAGAAGATCTTCAAATTAAATATATAGAAATAATTGAGCAAGCTCTTGAAACATTTGATTATCCTGAAATGTATAAAGCAGCTGTTTGGGGAGAAGTAGTCAGAATTCATGGAGAAGAGGATTACCCTTTTCTTGTTAGTGAAATTGAAAAGAGACCAGGAAAAAGTATAGCTTTATTCAAGGAACTAAAAAAAAAATATGAAGAATCTAAAATAAAGAGAAAAGAAGAAGTAGAAAAAGATTTAAAAACTGGAAAAAGATTAATAATCACAAGTATATATGATGTTACGGAAGAAAAACTTAATAGAGCATCTTGGATTGAAACAACTAATGCGACTACTACCGAAGCATTAAGGGAACTAGAGAGATTGAATAATATAAAAGATAAGCAAGAACAAAGAGAAATAGAACAAGCAGCAAAGGATGGTATAGCAGAGTCTGAGGCTGAATGGAGGGCAAAACAACTTCAAGAAAAGTTTAATATTTTTATAGTCTTTATTGTCATCATTGGAATAATAACAATATTTAATAAATTATTTAACCGTTAGTTGGTCCTAAAATAACAATTTTTCTCATTGCAATTAAATTGACAAAAAAACAAAAAAGCATATAATGAACATATACAAATCTAGGAGTGATTGTGGCTTATGCGTGTATAAATCTTGATGATATTGACGAATTTGACTGGGATGATAGCAATATCTACAAAAATGAGAAAATAATCTATGAAAACGCTAAAAAAGATACCGACTTTTAAAACGATAGATGAAGAGAGAATTTTGGGAGAAAGAAGATAGCACAGAGTACCTTGACTGGGAGAAGGCAAGTTTTGCCAAGATGCCAAACCTCAAAAAAAGTATAAAGACCATCTCTTTGAGACTTCCAGAAGATATGCTGTATAAGTTAAAAACAAAAGTGAATGCTCTTGATATTCCGTATCAATCTCTCATCAAGATGATGTTACAAAAAGAGCTGAGTGCATAGGCTTTTTACGCCGATGCACCTCGTCTAGAACTTCCATTGCGTGAGCTTCTTGAACGGTTACGTGAGTTACCACGACCTCTGCCGCCGCCCATGTTAATAGGCTCAGCTTTTATGCTTGGGTCTGGTTTGAAACCTTTGAGCCATACTTTTGGTATATCTTTTTTGATTAACTTCTCAATGTTCGCAAGAAACTCATCTTCATCAACACAGACAAGTGAAAGTGCTTCACCTTCATTCCCTGCACGACCGGTTCGCCCAATTCGGTGAACATAATCTTCACTCACATTTGGCAGTTCAAAGTTTACCACGTGAGGGAGTTGGTCTATGTCTATGCCACGAGCGGCGATGTCTGTTGCAACGAGTACTCTTACATCACCTTTTTTAAAGTCCGCAAGTGCTTTTGTACGGGCATTTTGTGATTTGTTTCCGTGAATAGCAACTGCAGGAATGCCATCTTTTTCAAGTTGACCTGTGAGTTTGTTTGCACCATGTTTTGTTCTTGTAAAGACTAAAACCTGCTTCCATTGTCCCTCATTTATAAGGTGCGTGAGCAGTTCGCGTTTACGCCCCTTATCTACATGATAAACAGACTGCGAAACCTGCTCACTTGAGCGGTTTTGACGTGCTACTTCTACGAGTACCGGATTTTTCAACAATTCATTTGAAAGTTTTTTTATCTCATTTGAGTAAGTTGCAGAAAAAAGCAGTGTTTGCTTCTCTTTAGGTACGATTTTAAGCACTTTTTTGATGTCGTTTATAAAACCCATATCAAGCATTCTGTCTGCTTCATCAAGTATTAAAAACTCTATTTGTCGTAAATCTATCGCTTTTTGTGCGATGAGATCAAGCAGACGCCCCGGCGTTGCTATGACAATATCCACACCTTTTTTAAGCTGGTTGATCTGTGGGTTGATTTTTACTCCGCCAAAGATAACTGCTGAGCGAAAAGGAAGGTGCTTCCCGTATGCTGCAACACTATCGGCAACTTGCGCTGCAAGCTCACGTGTAGGCGTTAAGATAAGTGCTTTTGGATAGTGTTTTTTCTTGTTTTGGTGCTTGCGTGAGAGAAGCTCTAGCAGTGGCAGTGTAAAACCTGCAGTCTTTCCTGTACCTGTCTGCGCACCTGCTAAGATGTCTTTACCCTCTAAAATTACGGGGATGGCCTTTTGTTGGATGGGTGTCGGGCTCGTGTAGCCCTGCTCTTTTATAGCTTTAAGTAGTGGTTTAGATAAACCGAGTTTGTCAAATGACATAGTATTGCTTTGTATTGAATTTAAACTCTCAATTATAAATATGGTCGTCGGATTTTTTGGATCGTAGTGCAGATTGTATAAGAAGTTTATTTGTAGAGACATTATAGCGTAAATTAAACAACCAACAAGTTTTTAAGCCTTTGCGTGTTAAAATCTCTTCTAATAATTAAAGGAGTATGAAGTTGAGAGAAGCACATGAAGTACTAGCGAGAAAATACAGACCATCCAATTTTGATGAGCTCATCGGTCAAGAGACCATCGCTCAGACACTCTCACTTGCTCTTGATACCAACCGTCTCTCTCACGCATACCTCTTTTCTGGACTTCGAGGAAGCGGTAAAACCTCTACTGCGCGCATCTTTGCAAAAGCTTTAATCTGTGAAGAGGGCATGAGCCATCAGCCCTGTGACAAATGTTCCAACTGTGTTATGGCAAAAGAGGGGCGTCATATGGACATCATCGAGATGGATGGTGCATCTTCTCGTAAGATCGATGACATTCGTGACCTCATTGAGCAGACAAAATATAAACCGGCCTCAGCTCGCTATAAAATCTTCATCATCGATGAAGTCCATATGCTTACAAAAGAGGCTTTTAATGCCCTTCTAAAAACACTTGAAGAGCCGCCTGAGTATGTGAAGTTTATTCTTGCTACTACCGACCCACTAAAACTTCCGGCAACAATACTCAGCCGTACGCAGCACTTTCGTTTTAAAAGTATCGCTACAAACAAGATAGTCGACCATCTCGCACACATCTTAAACCTTGAGGGTATCAGCTATGAGCATGATGCTTTGGAGATCTTGGCACGAAGCGGAAGTGGAAGCCTGCGTGATACGCTCACGCTGCTCGATCAGGCCATTATCTACTCAAAAAACCATGTCGATGTTGCAACCGTAACCGATATGCTCGGACTTGTTGATCCGAAGTTTATCTCTGAGATTTTCGATGCTGTCTTTGCAAAAGATTATGCTCGTTTGGTCGAGTACACAAAAGTGCTTGAAGATTATGAGAGTGAGATGGTTGTCGATGAGCTCATCGCCTTTTTAAAAGAGAAGATGTACAACCAAGATGCCCTCTTCTCAACGCTTGTGCTTGACAGGTTTTTTAGAATACTCAGTGAGTCAAAGTACCTCTTTAGCATCAATGCCGATGGTTCGTTTGTACTTTCTATGATATTTTTCAAGATGATAGAAGCGCTTCGCATCCGTGAAATAGACCAGATGATAGAGTCTATGCAAAAAGATATAGAACGTCCTGCCATTGTCACACCAACGCAAGCAGCTCCAATGCCTGAGCCTGTAAATGTAGCTACCGTACCGCTGCGTGAGACAACAGCTGAGATGCAAGGAGCAGTGGCACAAGAACCAAGCGTAGAGAGTACTCCTCAGCCAAGTGCAGCAGCTATTGCAAATGAGATGCCAACAGAGACAAACATCACACTTGAAGAGGAAGAGCTCCCTGAAGTAGAAGAAGTAGTACCTCCACAACCACAAGCCGACCCTGCACTCGCGCACTTTCATGAGCTTATAGAAAAGATACAAGACAGAAACGCAGAGCTTGGAGAGTGTTTTGCCAAGCAGATACACTTCATCTCTTATGAGAACAACACACTTACATGGGAGAGCTGTGCAGATGAGGCCTGTAAAAAAGCACTCCGTCACGGCTACGGGGTGATAAAACTGCTTGTGCGTGAGACATTTGGCTTTGAGACGGTTATAAAAGGGCTGCCATGTTCTAAAACTCCTGAGCCAGAAGCTCCAAAAGAACCAGAACAAGCACCTGTTCAAACTCCTCAGCCTCAAGAGGTAATAGGAGGACAAAGCGCTTCAACAGTAGAGGAGATAGAAGCCGGTGGAGCTGCCAGCTGTGTAACAAACTGTGCCGAAGCATCGGTGCAAGATGAAATAGACGGTACAGACATCACAAAAGAGCCTATGATACAAAAGGCCATAGAGCTTTTTGAGGCAAAAAAGGTGACTATTCAGTCAAAGATCTAGTCTTCAAAAAAGAGCTTGCAACAAGAGATGCCTTCTTTTTTACAAAACTCTAAAAGCTGGACATAGGGTGTGGAGTTGCGTTTTTTGATAGTGGCAAACTGTGCCTGTGAGATAGAGAGTGCCTCAGCCACATCTTTGTCGTAGATTTTTACACTGCGACCATTGGCAAGATACTCTTTTAAAACAGTTATGATAGTACGAAAATCTCTCATTTTCACCTCCTTGGGTGAAAATATAGCTCTTTTTTCTTCTCTTTCTTAAAAATATTGCAAACTGCAATCTCTTTATGCAAGTTTGTAACCAACACCTCGCACTGTTTGAATGTAGTCTTTACTTTTATCCGGGTCTATTTTCTCTTTAAGACGGTTGATAGCAACATTTACCGTCTTGTACTGGTAATTTTCACTATCACCCCAGACATTTTCCAAGAGGTAGTCACGATCGAGTACAGAGTTTTTATTCATTATAAAAGTCACCAAAAGGTCAAACTCAAGCTTGGTAACTTCTACACTCTTGCCATCTACAACGAGCTCACGCGTGCTTTTGTCAAGCAAAAGGTCACGATAAGCAAGTTTACCTTCGTTATGGTGTTTTGAAGTACGTTTTAAGATGGAACGAACACGAAAGATGAGCTCTTTCATATTAAAGGGCTTTGTCATGTAGTCATCACCACCTCGCTCAAAGCCCTCTTCTATATCTTCATCTTTATCTTTGGCACTCAAGAAGATAACCGGAACATCAACGCCGTCCTCACGCAGCTCTTTTACAAACTCACTTCCCTCAACACCAGGAAGATTTCTGTCCATTATCAAAAGATCAACACTCTCTTCATCAAGAAGCTGTGCCACTGTTTTGGTATTTAAAAAGCCGACTGTCTCAAAGCCCTCTTTGGCAAGATGATACTCTAAAAGCTCCAGCAGATCCTCTTCATCTTCAACGATGACAATATTTGCACTCATCTTTGTCGCTCCGCTACAATATTTTTACTATTGTAGCAAAATTTGATTACAGTCCTGTGTTGTTAATGTTGTCATCAACAATAAGCGTTATGCTGTCACTTCCGTTTGAGTATGTATATGTTGTAGCCGAGCCATCATCAACAGCATTCTCTTGTGTCCAACCACTTGTATCCACATTTAAGCTGTCTGCACTATCGCCTGCTATCTCTAAAGTATTATCTTCATCAGTCATATCCAAGACATCATCGAGTGAAATGTCAACAGTATGAGTACCTTCTGTAAGATCAAGTTTCTCAGCATTTTCAATACGTGCCACATTAGCATCAGAGAAGTCGATATCTAAATCACCATCAAGTATGATAGTATCATATCCTGCACCGGCATCAATATCCGTTGTTCCATCATAGATATAAGTACTATCAACTCCTATCACCATTGTGAGTGGCTGATCAAGTGATGTATCACCATCACTGTCTGTTACAGAGATTACAAAATCTTCTGTTATATCTTCACCACTGCTTGTTGTTGGAGTATAAACATACTCACCATTTTCAAAGTTCAGAGACATAGTACCTTCAGTTAAAGTAATATCTTGGATAGGGTTTTGCTCATCATAACTATATGTCGTACCATCATAAGTAATCTCAAGTACATGACCACCATCAGCACCAAAGATAACACCACTGTATCCATCATCACCATATAAAGATCCACTTACTGATTCTACACTCGCAAGCATTGTATCACTTAGCTGGGTTTCATCAGTCACCACAACTGCTGACTTGCCATCAATTACTTGTACTTCATTAAGATATGTCTCATCAACATCATCACCAATACCAATAACTTCTAACTCTATATTATTATTATTTATAAAGCTACTCCACTCAGCTATATAAGGAGAGTCTAAATAACCATCTTCATCGGCTGACCCATCATCATACTCAGTAGTTGGACTACCATCGGAGATAAAGAATGCAACAGTTTTATCAGTATCAACTCTATTAATATCATAGTTGTCATCTGTAACCGCAACAGCTGCTTCATAGTTTGTATAGTATTCTGTAAGACCTGGTATATCATCATTTGATGTATCACCATCTCCATTATCATATTGAATAACATGATCATCATTCATATAAAGATTACTGATATACTCTTTTGCATCAGCTGCACTGATCCATCCATCACTTACATTGACTGCATCACTATTAAAGAGCGTTAAATACACATATGTATTACCCTGTGCTGCATAAGCATCAATAGTGTCTATCAATGCCGCTTGTGCAATCTCAAAACGTGTGTTTCCATCTACATCTGAGTCCATAGAACCTGAAACATCAAGTGTAAGCATCAAGTTTGTTGTCGGTGACTCTGGTAATGAAATAGAGACTGATGTCGAATCATTGACAATTGGATTATCATCATGAATTGTAACATCTAAATTCGCACTATGCTCTGTTCCATCTATATCTTCAACAATATAAGTAAAACTATCCACAAGTGTATCTAATGGGTTTTCAATAGCAACTTTAAAATTATCAATAAAAAGATCTTCATTGTTATTTGTACTATCTGCTGTGATAGTAAAGGTAACTTTTCCATCACTATCTAAAGTAACTGGAATATCTACATACGAGTGTGATACATCAGCACTATAAGCATCATAAATCAACTCACCATCTGTATTGCTTGAGAATTTCACAAAATCCGTTTGATCATCATCCCAATTTCCATTAGTAGCTATATCAAAAGAGACAAGAACAGTTTTTCCTGCATTGGCACTTCCAAAATCAAATGTTTTTGTTGCAGTATCACCATCTCCATCAATTCGTAATCTGTCATTATTATTATTTAAATCACGACTCAATGTCCAGCCATCTTTACTGTTTCCGGTAAATGTATCATTGGCAAGTTCATCTCTTTGAGTATGCTGGAGAGCATTATTTAGTGTATATGTATAATCACCCGTATCTTTATTGACAACTAATGTATTTCCTTCTATCGTTGTTACAACAAAGTTACCATCCGCATCTACACTTGTTGTTCCTGCACCGATATATACATCTTTAAGCATTGCTCCATTGGCCACAGTATCATTTGCAAAGAGATTACCGCTAACTACTTCTGCATCACTTTGAGAATCTGTTCCACTACTCATAGCAGACTCATACACATCTGCTTCATCGCTACTTGTTACCGAAACTTCATGAGCGGCACGTGTAACATGAAGTGTTATAGTACCACCTGTCTCATCACCATCATTATCTCGAGCAACATATGTAAAGACTTCATCTTCACTTGAGCCTTCAGCTAAATGAATATCAGGTTGATACTCATATTGACCGGAAACAAAGTCAAGTTTCAAGTGACCGTTAAGTGATGTATCTACTTCTAAAATATGACCTGTGATGGTGTTTCCATCACTGTCTGTAATCGTATCATTTGTCACATCATAAGTATATGTAACACTATCTAAAGTAATAGAAGCAAAATAACCGCCATCAGCACCAAATCCATCAATGTTACTATTAAGATCACCAAGAACACTTCCTGTAACAGGTGCTTGGATTGTAGAGAGAAGTGTTTGACTAAGTTCTGCATCATTTGTAACTAAAATTCCATCTCTATCAACATTGTTTACACCGTCATAAGCTATAGGATCAAGATATTCTCTATCATCACTATCTAATCCACTTCCTATTCCTATAGCATAAACATCAATACCTTGAGCTGTTACATAATCTGTCCAATCTTTAATTTCATCACCTGTAATTCCTTCACTATCTTCACTACCACCAGCTGTTTGAGGCTGACCGTCTGAGATAAAGTATGCCACATTAGCGACCTCTCCGACAGAAGTTGGAATCTTACCATCACTCTCCCATCCAAGTTTTGCTTCACTTAGAGCCAAGTCATAGTCTGTTCCTCCATCAGGATCAAATACCGAATCACGTGATCCTTCTGATCCATCTCCAAGAAGTGCTAAAGCATCTGTAGCACTGAGCCACTGAACTTGATGTGTCGCATCATCATCATAATCAAATGTAACTAACTGAACTTTCACATTTCCTATATCATCATAAGAGTTTATAGTGTCAATAATTGCTCTTAGAGCAAGCTCCATTCGCTCAATATCATTTCCATTGCCATCATCAACAGTATCAGCCATACTTCCTGATGTATCTATAATAAACATAAGGTTTGTATTTTGTTCAGGAATAACAATATTTTGTGTTTGATCTCCACTAACACCCATATCATCTTCTATACCAATTGTAAGGGTAGATGCAACAGGTGCATTTATACCATCTGAAACAGAAACACCAACATCGATAGACAATAGATCCTCTACGGAGTTTTCAGAATGATCTACAGGAGCTAAAAGTTCAACTCTATAATCACCATTTTGATCAATAGATATTGTCATTACCGTTGTTCCATCAGCAGCTGTTGCTGTTAGGAAGTCTGTACCTTCTCCACTCCAAACAAGCTCTGACCCTCCTGAAGTTATTGTTTGTGTAGGTGCAGTTAAAGAGATGGTAACATCATCATTATCAACAATATTTAAAGAGCCTGTTACTACTGCACTATCTGTTGTATCATCTCCACTATTTTGTCCATCACTATCGGCAATACCATCTACAAGTCCCTCTTCAGATACTCTTACTTCTAAGTCTTCAATCTCTGGCGCAGCGTTAACAACTATTGTAATAGGCTGTGAAACTGATGCACTGTCTCCGTTTGAATACTCTGTAGAAGTAGCTGTAACATTGAGTGTATAAATTGTATTATCTAAGACATCTGGAGCAACAAATCGTAAAAGATCCAGATTCCAAGAGCTAATATCAACACTGTTTGTTGTTGTATCTGCTGTAAAAGTATTGACGCCATCTGTTATAGTAACACCTACAGGAATATCATCCAGTGTCAATGTCAGTGCTTCGGAACCATCTGTATCAATTAAAGCAGCATCAATAATCAATGCAGCTTCTCCTTCATCTGGAATCACAACAGTATCACTTACATTAGTAACTCTCTCATATGTAATTGAGTGAATTAGATAATCATGATCGTCATTACCATCTCCATCTACTTCAGGTGCCAAGAAATGAATTTCATCAAATGCAGATCCATCCGATAAAGCAAAAGTAATAGCAGGATCTACCCCATCAGTACTTCCATCAGTCGCACCATCACTATATGCTTCTCCAACTTTCACGCCATCTTTATAAAACTCAATAATTGCATCTTCACTTGAGTGTTTCCACGCAAATGAGACATCAACAGAAGATACATAATTATCAAATGAGACAACAAGTGCTTCAGAACCTACACCATCAAGATATCCAAGTTCACTATCAGCACCACTCGCACTACCATCAACTCCAAAGCCATCTGGCTCTTCATGTGTACTAATAGTCGATAAAGAACCATCTGCAGCATATGCAGTTACAGTATAACCATCTGTTGTATTTTCTACATTTGAAACATCAATAACCTGTGTTACAATCTCCCCGGTAGCAACATTTAAAACAGGGGCATCAGCTACTGCTGTAACATCAACAGTCATTGTAGCCTCAGTTTCACTCCAGTTAGCACCATCACTTACACTAAAGTCAAATTTTGCATAATCAACCTCTTGATCACCAACTCCATCAGTTGCTACAGTAGTACCATCATAGCGTGTATCACCACTATACTCATCTGAACCTGAATCATTTGTCTCTGGTACAAATGTAAGTAATCCATTTGCAATATCTTCAGCACTAATTTCATCACCTGCACTTACTGCAACACCATTTAAGAGTAAAGCACCTAATACAGGTAAAGTGTCAATTTTAATTGCAGAGATACTATCTCCATCTGCATCTGAATAGCCAAAATCAGATAACGAATAAGTATAAGCAACATCTTCTTGTGTAATTACACTGCTATCTAATGCCTCCGGATTTGTATCGTTATCGATGATCGTTGTTTGAATCGGTGTTGTATCTACACTTACATTCTCATAGCCGCCGCCGTTTGTATTACCGCTGAGCTCTACTTTATAATCCTCATTCCCCTCAGTAGTGTTATCATCTG
>Ga0256837_1002285_pt1 | contig 12055 bp, 11 predicted proteins | sample 4562384metaG_FD_185976 | JGI IMG/M metagenome (GOLD analysis project Ga0256837, IMG submission 185976) | Hydrothermal vent microbial communities from Guaymas Basin, Mexico - 4561-384 | ecosystem: Environmental > Aquatic > Marine > Hydrothermal vents | place: Mexico: Guaymas Basin | collected... | reverse complement strand
TTTAGTTTAGATGGGCGCTTAGCTCAGTTGGTAGAGCGCTACCCTTACAAGGTAGATGTCACTGGTTCGAGTCCAGTAGTGCCCACCATTGTTTTAATAACCTTGTTATTGAAGAAAGTGACCCTTTCGTCTAGTGGCCAAGGACACTATCACTTCATGGTAGTAACAGAGGTTCAAATCCTTTAGGGGTCGCCATTTTTGGTGTTTTTATTCCCATTTAATGGGCGCTTAGCTCAGTTGGTAGAGCGCTACCCTTACAAGGTAGATGTCACTGGTTCGAGTCCAGTAGTGCCCACCATTTTTACGGTTGCGGTGGTAGTTCAGTTGGTTAGAATACCTGCCTGTCACGCAGGGGGTCGCGAGTTCGAGTCTCGTCCACCGCGCCACTTCTATCTGCACTTAAATTTTCAACTCATATTCGTTAAAAACTTAAGCACAGTTAACCCAAAAATAAGCCTTTTATTAGGTTTAACTTACAATATCTGCCGACATAGCTCAGTTGGCTAGAGCAGCTGATTTGTAATCAGCAGGCCCGGGGTTCAAATCCTCGTGTCGGCACCACTTTTATACAATATCATTTAATATATTTTCATCGTCAATACGTGTATAGGGGTTTTTTTGTACTTCTTTGAGAATTTGATAGAGTCTGTTAATTACAAGATTTGGTGGTTGTGTTGTATCAAATGTATCAATAGCAATTGCGGAGTTTCTATTGTTAAAATAGTTATCAAGCGAGTGTAGTAAGTTTTGAGAAGCTTTAAAAGCATTATTATGGTGTGTATGAACAAAATTAATAAAGTAATGATTATCATCAATTTTTAAAAGATGATCCGAAATACGAACAATACTACCAAGTTTATCTACTGATAATTCTTTATCGTGATACAAAATAGCGAATGTAGTATCTACTTTATAGCGTTTATAAGAATAATATGCTTTATTAATTTCCACTTCTAATCTCTTTTTTATTCTTTCATTCATATTTTCTCCTATAAAAAGCTTTTTGTACCACTTTTATCGTACAGATCTTTGTATCTAAAAGTAATAAGATTTTGCATAATAGCAAAAAGTATCATAAAGTTTAGAAAACTACTGCCTCCATAAGAAAACATTGGTAGTGGAACACCAACAACTGGTGCAAAACCAATTGTCATAGATATATTAACACCCATATAGATAAATATCATAAAAGAGATAGCAACAGTTACTACTTTAATATAGTAGTCTTTGTTAAACACAGCAAGACTTAAAAGATGTAAAATTAACATAACATAGATTAAAATGAGTCCAAGTGCTCCCAGGAACCCAGTTCTTTCAACAACAAATGCAAAGATAAAATCACTTGTAGCAATAGGTAAAAATTTCATTTGTGTCTGTGTCGCATTTTCCTTCTCTTTACCTGTCCATCCACCTGAACCAATAGCAATAATAGATTGCTGAACATGATAGGAAGGTTTTTCACTTAAAAAATCTGTTATACGTGTTTTTTGATAATCATGTAAAGCATATTTATAGACAAGAGGTGAGACTAAAAGAATAGTGGTCATAATTGTCGCAAGAATTTTCCAGTGTATTCCTACAAAAAATAAAACACCATATCCAATAAGCAATAAAACAAGAGCAGTTCCAAGATCAGGTTCTTTTGCTATTAAGATAAATGGTAACAAAATATAAAAACTGATTTTTAAAAAATCTTTGAGTCTATAGCCTTCTCTTGGTGGTGGATTTTTGTTTATAAGATACGCAAGCATAAGAATAAGAGCCGGCTTTACAAATTCTGATGGTTGAATTGTTGCATTTATAAATGGAATATCTATCCACCTTTGTGCACCAAGACGTGAATGTCCAAAAAACTCTACTGCTAAAAGAAGTAAAATATTTCCCCAGTAAATAAAAGGGATAAGCCAACTCATACGTCGAATAGGAAGAAAAAAGACAATAACAAATGCTAAAAATGCTACTCCAACATAGGCAAGTTGTTTCTCTGCTAAAGCTGGAACAGCTTCACCTATTAGCCAATTGGACATAATAACAAGAGGAATGATAAGAATGATAGAAAGAAAGTCAAATTGTGATAAAATACTCTTATCAAATCTCCACAAGTCTGTAACTCCAAAATAAATTACATGATTGTATCATAAAGGGTCAACAAAATGTTAAATACACAACAGTATCTCTGTGAAAATGCAGAACGATTAGATACTTTTTTAACTGCACAAATAGGACAAACACGTTCACAAATAGCAACGCTAATAAAACATGAATGTGTATATGTCGATAACAAAAAGGTAGCTCGTCCGGGGGTAAAACTGAAAGCTGGTCAAAAAGTTCGAGTAGAGTTTCCTGAAGTGGAACAATCTTTGGCTAAAGAGGTTGATTTTGATGTAGAAATTCTTTTTGAAGATGATGATGTCTTAGTTATTAATAAACCTAGTGGTGTTACTGTCCATCCTGCTCCTAGTGTTAAAGAAGCAACACTTGTTGATTGGCTTAAACATAAAGGAATTAGACTTTCAACAATCAGTGGAGAAGAACGTCATGGTATTGTGCATAGACTTGATAAAGGAACAAGTGGTACTATGATTGTTGCTAAAAATAATGAAGCACATGAATTTTTGTCAAAACAGCTTCAAGATAAAAGTATGGGACGTTATTATATGGCAGTTGTTACCCCTCCTTTAAAAGATGATGTTACAATAATAGAGTCAAATATAGGACGGAGTTCTCATAACCGTTTGAAGATGGCATGTGGACTTGAACATGGTAAATATGCAAAAACAATGTTTAAACATTTAGCTTTGAGTAATGATGAAAAGACAGAATTAATAGCATGTAAACTTTTTACCGGCAGAACACATCAGATACGTGTTCATCTTGAGAGTTTAAATCGTCATATTTTAGGTGATCATATCTATGGATTAGCGCCAAAACAGGAGAATGCGGAACGAATTTTGCTGCATGCCTATTTAATATATTTTAATCATCCAAAGACAAAAGAGAGACTCTTTTTTACTGCAAAATTTGACACAGTAATGCAAGAGAATATAGAGAAAAGATTTAACAAGGAGATTTTAGATGAAGTTATCAATAGTAACTACATTATTAACAGTTTTACTGCTGTTTCTTAGTGGTTGTTTGGGAGGAACACCTACTCCAAATGATCAGGAAAAAATAGACAAAACACTTCCTATTATTTCATTAACTAAAAATGGAATTATTACAGATATGAAAACTGTTGCTTTTGAGTGGAAAAGTATTACAGATCCACGGGTAAATGGTGTTTATATATATAAAAAATCTCCAGATGACAAAGAGTTGCAGTATTATAAAACAATTACTACCCGTTATTCTACACACTATGTAGATAGAGATGTTGAACCAGGAAAAAAATATTTATATGCTTTTCGAACATTTTCAGAAAAATCACAGGGTATAAACTCAAAAGTGTTTTCTGTTAAAACATTACCTGTGTTACAGTCAGTATCATGGATTCATTCAATTGGCGGACTTCCTCGAATTGCAAAAATCATATGGAGACCACATATTAGTGAGCGTGTTGATACATATGTAATTGAAAGAAAAACTTTAGCAGATGATGAGTGGGATGAGGTAAAAGAGTTGAGTGGACGCCTCAATGCAGAATACATAGATGAGGGCTTAGAAGATAATCGTGTTTACTTTTACAGAATTAGAGTAAAAACATATGATGATATTATTTCAGCTCCATCGAAAGTTGTACGTTCAGTAACAAAACAATTACCAAAGACTATTCCAGAAATTTTTGCAACAAAAAAGCTTCCAAAAAAGATTAAAATTAGATGGCCGCAAACTATGCAAAAAGATTTTAATCGTTATTATCTTTACAGATCAGATGATATTGACGGAGAATATGAGCTTATAGCAAAACTTTATAACAACACCTTTACAGATGAAATTGATGAAGATGGCAAGCACTATTTTTATCGTGTTGCAGCAGTAGATAAAGATGGTTTAGAAAGTATTCATGATAATGTCACAGTAATGGGAATGACACTTGAAAAACCAGCGGCTCCTGCAATACTTGAAGCAAAACTTTTAGGAAAAGAGATAGTTTTAAAGTGGGAAAAAAACGATCCTAGAACAGTTTCATATATTGTAGAAAGAAGAGCAAAAAAAGGATGGTTTGATGAAGTTAAAAAAGAGTTTAAAGGGATTAGAAAAAATTCTTTTATAGACAAACACATAGAATCTGATACTCTTTATAAATATAGAGTTTATAGTGTAGATAAGCATGCAATAGTATCTGAGCCAAGTATGGAAGTTGAAATTAAAACTCCGTTGCCGACAACACAGATATCACAAGAAGAAAAAAATATTGCACCTTATGTTGCTGAAGAAAAGAATGATACAACAAAAGTTGTACCAGTAGAAGAATTAGATTTAAATGGATTATAGATAATGCCACATTTACATATAAAAGAGTTTAAAGAGATAGTACTGCCACTGTCATATGATGGTGTAACTTTTAATTTTATTGCAGATAATGCTAGTCATAAAGATGAAAAACTGATCTCATCTACATATGAAGGTGAAGATTTTTTTCTACTTGTAAAACAAGAAGAGGGAAGAAGTCTTTTAAAAACAGACAAACTTACACGTCCTGCTTCAATCTATAATGTTCATCGTGCACTTTTAGCATATGCAAAAGCAGCAAAATTAGAAGTATTAGCTTCAAATGTACCAGAAGCAAAGAAAAATGTTCATCTCCAAGAAGCTACGGCTCTTAAAAAGATAGAATATTTTGCAAAAGAGTTTCCAAGTGATAAAGAGATAAGTATAGAAGTTGGTTTTGGATCTGGACGCCATCTTTTACACCAGGCATTAAACAATCCTGATATTCTTTTTATAGGAATTGAGATACATCGTCCATCTATTGAACAGGTACTAAAGCAGATAGTCATTCAAAAGCTTGATAATGTAATGCTTCTGGATTATGATGCTCGGCTTTTTATGGAGCTTGTTCCTTCTAATCTTGTTGGTGCAATTTATGTTCATTTTCCTGTGCCATGGGACAAAAAACCACATCGTCGTGTAATCTCTACCAACTTTATAAAAGAGGCTCGTCGTGTTTTAAAAGTTGGTGGAACTTTGGAACTTAGAACGGATAGTGAAAATTACTATGCCTATTCATATGAGACTTTTATATCATTTCCTAAAATATCACTACAAATTCACAAAAATAGAGATATAGCAGTTAGTTCAAAGTATGAAGATCGATGGAAGAGAATGGAGAAAAATATTTATGATGTTATTATGACTAATGATGAAGAGTCTTTGGCACTTAAAATAGAAGGAGATTTTATATTTGAAACAGATATAAAACATTCCAATGAAGAACTTTTGGCTTTACATAATAAAACAATACGTTTTGATGGTGGATTTATTCATTTTGAGAGAGTATATAAGCTTGAAAATGGAGTAATGTTACGTATTTCTATGGGAAGTTTTGATAGGCCGGAACATCTTTATCTTCTAATTCAAGAGAAAAAAGCATCTTATTATCCAGAGTTACCTTTGCGTTCTCCTATTAATTTAGAGGCACATCAAGAGCTTTTAAAGGTAATGAATGGATAAGGTAATTATTGCTAAAAATTTATCATTGGCTTATTCTAACGATGAGACTATCATAAATAAGGCAAATCTTTCTATTGATTCTGGAAGTTTTGTATTTATAACAGGAGCAAGTGGAAGTGGTAAATCGACACTTCTCAAATCACTTTATGGAGCCCTAAAGCCAATTGAAGGAAGTTTGGTTGTTGGTGGAGTTGAACTGAGTGGAGTATCTGGATCAAAATTAAATTTTTTAAGAAAACATCTTGGAATAGTTTTTCAGGATTATAAGCTTGTAAAAGAGTGGACAATTGAAAAAAATATTATGTTACCACTTATTATAAACGGATATGAAAAAACTGTAACACAAAATCAGGTTGAATCACTCTTAAAGCATGTAAAACTACGTCATCAGGCTGGAAAATATCCACTTGAATTAAGTGGTGGAGAACAACAACGTGTTGCAATGGCAAGAGCATTGGCACACAATCCAATTTTAATATTGGCAGATGAACCGACAGGGAACCTAGATGATTATTCATCTCAGCTGATTTGGAATCTTCTTGAAGGTGCAAATGAACAGTTGAAAACTACTGTAATTGTTGTAACGCACCATATTCCTGAAAATATGACAGTTCGATATAAACATTATCATATTGAGTTTGGAGATATTCGTGAAGTCCTTTAAAAATCACCTCTCTTTGGTTATTGCACTCTTAAGTATACTCTTTTCTCTACAGGTTTTTACAATAGTAGATAGAGCTATTGATGCCTATAAAGAGAATTTGGCAAAAAATTACTCTTTGGTTGTTGTCGCTCAAAAAAAACTTGATGTACAAAAACTGCAAAAAAGCTATTCAATTATTAAATCTGTTGATACAATAGAGCCAGATAGTGTGATTAAAAAGTTAAATAAAGGTATAAGTAAAAAAAATGTAGAACTTTTAAAAGTAACACTTCCCAAGTTTTATAAATTACATCTGAAATATTATCCGTCTCCAAGTGAACTTCAAGGTTTAACAGAAGCACTTTTAAAAAGAGCTTTTGTTACAAAAGTTGAAACATTTAGTAAAACACACGATACAACGTATAAGTTACTTCTACTTTTTAAAACTGTAGTAACACTTTTTGCATCTACAGTCATTTTAGTAACGATCCTTCTTATATTTAAAGAACTTAGAATATGGCAGTTCAAACATAATGAGCGTATGAGTATTATGGGACTTTTTGGTGCTCCTGTATGGTTACGTTCAGCAGTGCTGTTTAGATTGGCTATTGTTGATGCTCTTATTGCTTCAGCATTGGCTTTTGTTCTTTTTACATATATAGACTCTTTGCCATGGGTAGGAGAACAGTTTGAACATATTGGTATAAATGTTGTTATATTTGACCCTATCTATGATTTTTTAATTATGCTGGGGGTATCGTTAAGTGTTTCTATTTTACTTGCCATATTTATAGTTCTTGGACATAAAGAAGAGGTATGATGCGTTTTATATTTTTGTTTATACTGCTTTTACTCCCTTTATATGCTAATAAAGGTGATATTGATAAAAAAATAAAGCAGACAAGTTCAAAACTAAATTCATACAGTAAAAATTACTCTAGTTTAAATAAAAAAATGGCAAAAACTGCCAAAGCTATTATTAAACAAAAAAGAGAGTTGATAAAGCAAGATGCTTATCTTAAAAAATTAAAAGAGGATCTTGCCAGTAAAGAAAATATATATAAAGCAAATAAAAAAGAGTTGGAACTTTTAAAAAAAAGACAAAAAGAGCTAAAGCAAAGACAAGATAAAATAGAGGAAGAACTTATTTTTGTTATTGCGAAAAGTGTTTCTCTATCTGTAATACTGAGTCAAGAATATCCTGTTAACGAAGAGGCTCTTATTGAACTGGAAGTTTTAAAGTCTATGTTGAATGAGGCTAGAGTAAAAGCAAAAAAACTCAGTTCAACTTTTTTTGCAAATGCTAGAGTTATTGGTGATTTAAATCAAAAAACAGAACGTTTGGAAAAATCAATTGCTCTTATTGATTCAAAACGTAAGGAACTTTTAAAAAAGCAAGCTGAAAATAAAAAAGCTCTTAAAAAATTACAATTGGCTAAATCATCATATAAAAGCGAGCTTAAAAAGCTTTTAAAAAGACAAAATGCTTTGAAAAGAACACTCTCTCAACTTAATTTGATTAAGATTGATGAGATAAAAAAAGCTCAAGAAGAAAAAGCAAGAAGAGAGGCATTTAAACGTAAAAAAATTGTACTGAATGAGAATTTACCAAAAGTTAAGCAACATGGAAGTTCTTATCAAAGTGTTAAAACTATAAAATATAGAGGGCCAAAGACAATTGCTCCATTACGTTCTTATACAATTATAAAGAAATATGGTACGTATAGAGATCCTATTTATGGTATTAAAATTTTTAATGAATCTATTTCACTGAAACCAAAGCATTCTGATGCAAAAGTAAAAACTGTTTTGAATGGAAAAGTTATTTATGCTGATAAGACAGCAGTTTTAAATAATATTGTAATAGTTGAACATAAAAATGGATTACATACGATATATGCAAATCTTTCTCAAATTGCACCTGGTATTAGAAAAGGTAAAAAAGTAAGACGTGGTGCGGTTATTGGTCGTGTGAAAAATGAACTTGTTTTTGAAGTAACACAAAAAAGTGCACATATAAATCCTATAGGATTATTTAGATAGTTTTAGATATAATTGCAAAAAAATTTAAGAGTAGAGATAACAATGAAATTTATTCAAACACGTGGTGTTGACGCTACAAAACCCGAAACTGTAACATTTTCAGAGGCAATTTTAAGCCCAATTGCCTCTTTTGGCGGACTTTATGTTCCTCAAAAGCTTCCAAATTTAGGAGAAGCATTTTTACAAAAACATCTTAACTCATCATACAAAGAAGTTGCAAAAGATATGCTTGAAAGATTTGTAATAGATATAGACTCTAAAGTCATTGATGAAGCACTAGATCTATACGATAATTTTGATGATGCTAATAATCCTGTTCCTGTTGTAAAAGTAAAAGAGAATCTTTTTGTCAGTGAACTTTATCATGGTCCGACACGCGCATTTAAAGATATGGCACTGCAACCTTTTGGTGTAGTCCTTTCGTCAATTGCTCAAAGACTCAATCAAAATTACCTTATCTTAGCTGCAACAAGTGGTGATACAGGACCTGCAGCACTAGAGACTTTTAAAAATCGTGCAAATGTCAAAGTTGCATGTATGTATCCTGATGGGGGGACAAGTGATGTTCAGCGTCTCCAAATGGTAACAGAAGATGCAGCTAATTTGAAAGTTATAGGGATTCACGGAGTATTTGATGATGCGCAAACAGCACTGAAGCGTCTTTTAGCAAGTGAAACATTTAAAAAAGCACTCCAAGAAAAAGATACAAAACTCTCAGCTGCAAACTCTGTAAACTTTGGACGTATAATTTTTCAGATTATTTATCATATTCATTCATATCTTGAGCTTGTGCGTCAAAATGCTATTACTATGGGTGAGAAAGTTTATCTTAATGTTCCATCTGGAAACTTTGGAAATGCTCTTGGTGGTTATTATGCTTGGAAAATGGGGCTTCCAGTAGAGAAAATTATTATATCCTCGAATGAAAACAATGTTTTAACACGCCTTATTCGTGATGGTAAGTATGATTTACGTGAGAGTGAAGTGGTCAGTACTACATCACCTGCTATGGATATTTTAAAATCTTCAAATGTTGAGCGTGTACTCTTTGATCTCTTCGGTACAGATCGTACAAAAGAGTTAATGGACTCTCTTGAAGAGCAAAACTTTTATGAGTTGACAGCTGAAGAACTTGCTAAACTCCAAGAGTGTTTTGATGCTGATTGGTGTAGTGGAGAAGAGGGTAAAAAGTATATTAAAGAGACATTTGAAAATGATGGTTATCTTATGGATCCACATACTGCTACATGTATGAAATCATTTCAGACTTGTTCAAATCCAGAGATAAAATCTATTATTTACTCAACTGCAGAGTGGACAAAATTTTCACCAGTTATTGCAAATGCGCTTACAGGTGAAGTAGATACACAGGATATTGAAGCATTAGAATCAATATCTAAAGTAACCAAACTTGAAATTCCTGCAATGATTAAAGAACTTTTTACGAAAGAAATAGCTCAAAAAACTGTTATTGAAAAAACAGAAATTGAAAAAGAGATATTAAAGTTTTTATAACTTTACTATCTCTTGAACCCTCCTTATAATATTTCAAAAATCAATTTTTTTATGAAACTGTGCTTTTATTTATAAACAGATATGAATTTTAACTATAATAATAAATAACAAATTAAGTCGTAATTAATTTTTTTGCATGTAAAATAGTGTTCAAGGATGAAATATGAATGAAACTGTAAAAGAAGAACTTATTAGACAGCGGAATATCTATTACTATAATCAGATGATAGTAAATGAAAAAAATTCATTATTATCCAAAAATGTTCTTCAAAAAACGAAGAAAAAAAGTAAAAGTTCTTTTGGTTCTCAAAAAATTGATTTGAGAGATTTTATATTTGCTCCAAAGAAGTGGGAAGGTGTTTTTTATACATTTTATGCAATTTTTATTCCGTATGGGGTGGGGGCAGTTTTTCTTTTTTTCTTTATAGCAGGTGGAAATTATGAAAATTTTAAACTCTTAAATATGAATGCTTTTTTAATTATATGGTTAATAGGTTACGAAGTTGTAGCTACTTTCTCTCTTCTTTGGATAATGGTTCTTTATTTACAATATGAGGAAAATATAACATCTTAAACAACAGAGATTTATAACTCTGTTGCTTGTTTATAGGCTTTTTCAATTGCATTTACACATGCATGTCTAACATTTCCTTCTTCTAATGCAGCGTATCCTGCTGCTGTAGTACCGCCGGGACTCATTACATCGTCTTTTAAAAGAGCAGGGTGTTCATTTTGAATTAGTTTCCCAAAACCGTTAAACAAACCTCTCATAATTGCCATGGCATCATCACGCTTAAGTCCTTGTTTGACTGCACCGTCACTTAATGCTTCTGCAATAAGTGCAAGATAAGCCGGACCGCTCCCTGCTAATGCTGTTGCAATATCTATCTCTTTTTCACTGTTAAGCCATTGTGTTGTACCAATGGCATTAAAAAGGCGTAATGCCTCGTCTTTAGAATTACTATCACCTGTTAGTGTTGTCATAGAAGCACCTACTGATGCTGCTAAATTAGGCATAGCCCGTACTGATGCTTTTGTTTTAAAATATCTGTTTAGTTTCTCTAAGCTTGTTCCGGCAAGAACAGAGTAGAGGACATCTGCCTCTCCTTTTAGCTTGTTTGAAACTTCTTCTACATTTGCAGGTTTAATACAGAGTAGTAAACTTTTCTTAGTAATATCAAAGTCATTGAGAAGATATTTTTCTATTTTTGTGTTCAGTTGTTTTTCAAAGAGATCTAATTTTTTTATATCTCTTCCGACTACTTCTATTTTATAGTTGTCCTTCAGTCCTTGAGCAATACTGAGTGCCATATTGCCATTTCCAATAAATGTTATCGTTTTCATAAAAGTCCTAAATATTTTATGGTAGTATTATACCATTTTATTAAAATTATAAATTATGCGGGAGAGAATATGGAGAAATTTTTACAAGATGCAAAATCTGCAAGTCGTGTTTTTAACACACTTAGTGGTGCAGAGATAAACAGAATTCTAAAAGAGATGGCAGAAGCATTACGTGCCAATACTATGGAGTTATTAGAAGCTAATGCAAAAGATATGGCAGCGGGTGAGAAAAATCAGCTCTCATCAGCTTTAATGGATAGACTTTTTTTAGATGAAGGGCGTATTGATTCTATGTCTGTTGCTATTGAAGAGATAGCAGGACTCAAAGACCCTGTTGGTAGAGTTCTTGATGGCTGGGTAACAGAAGATGGACTCAAAATTGAAAAAGTATCTATTCCTATCGGTGTTATTGGCATTATCTATGAGTCTCGTCCTAATGTTACAAGTGATACTGCGGCACTCTGCTTTAAAAGCTCAAATGTCTGTGTTTTAAAAGGTGGTAAAGAGGCAGAGCACTCAAATCGTGCTATTGCAAAAGTACTCCAAGCTACTTTAGAGAAAAATGGTCTGCCTAGTGAGTTAATCTCTTTGATGCCTGATTCTTCACGTGAGGGTGTCGCACAGCTTATTAAAATGGATAAGTATGTGGACCTTATTATTCCTCGTGGTGGGGAAGGCCTTATTAAGTATGTAAGTCAAAATGCTACGGTAAGTGTTGTTAAACATGATAAAGGGCAGTGTCACACATATATAGACAAAGATGCAAATATAGAAGATGCGATTAAAATTGCACTTAATGCAAAAGTACAGCGTCCGGGTGTTTGTAATGCGATGGAGACTCTTCTTGTAGATAAAACAATCGCAAGAGAGGCATTACCAAAATTAAAAGTTGCATTT
>Ga0256837_1002283_pt1 | contig 12059 bp, 15 predicted proteins | sample 4562384metaG_FD_185976 | JGI IMG/M metagenome (GOLD analysis project Ga0256837, IMG submission 185976) | Hydrothermal vent microbial communities from Guaymas Basin, Mexico - 4561-384 | ecosystem: Environmental > Aquatic > Marine > Hydrothermal vents | place: Mexico: Guaymas Basin | collected... | reverse complement strand
CTACAACCTAAGGGACTAACCAACCCTTAGGTTTTTTAGCTTAAAAAATAGATAAATATCTTCGTATTAATTAAAATTAATCCTAATATGCTAAAATCACTTTTAATTATTTTAAGGAAAAACAAGAATGAAAGAGTTTATAGATACAGAGATGGTTGTACATGTAGCTTTGTGTACACATAAGTTACCAAAAAGTGTTTTGGTTGTAGAAAATGACAAATATGCAGATGAAGTAAAAAAACATTATGAAGCAGATGTTCAAAGTTGTGGTGTAGATGGTTTGGAGAGTGTTGAGAGTAACTCTTGTGATGTCGTGTTGGCAGATATCTCTTCAAACCCTGTTGCTTTTGCTCACATTAACCGTGTTTTAAAAGATGATGGTTTGGTTGTTATAGCAGATGTAGATTTAGAAGATGTGCAAAACACAAAACCTATGATAGAGATTTTGGGAAAATACTTTAAGATAGCTATGCCTTACAACAAAGCAGATGGTAAAAAAGCTTTGCTTTGTTCAAAAGAGTATCATCCAACAGCAGATATTATCTTACAAAGGTCAGACCTTTTAGATGGGCTTAACTACTACAACTGTGATGTACATGTAGGCTCTTTTGCTATGGGGAACTACATAAGAAAAGAGTATCTTGGGGTTGTTAAAAACTAATGGCTTATGAGTATGCTATTGCCCTTACAGGGGGGATTGCCACAGGTAAAAGTACAGTAGCCTCACTTTTGGCACTAAATGGTGTGAGAGTTATAGATGCAGATTCTATATCTCATACCATTTTAGATAACTCTGTTGAATGGGTAGCAGATGTTTTTGGTGGTGAGTATGTTTCAAACAACAAAGTAAACCGTCCAAAACTTGGTGGTTATATATTTTCAAACAAAGATGCAAAAAAAACACTCGAAGGGTATCTTCACCCAAAAATCAAACAAGAGATAGAGCTTCAAAGTGAAAAACAAGACAAATTTAAGTTCCCATACCTCATAGATATACCACTCTTTTTTGAAAACAACAACTACGACATAAAAGATAGTGTAGTTGTCTATACTCCGTTTGAGATACAGCTCCAAAGGTTTATGAAAAGAAACTCATACTCTTATGAGGAGTGTTTAAAAAGGGTAAATACCCAGCTTCACATAGATGAGAAAAAACAAAAAGCTACTTGGATTATAGATAACTCAAAAGATTTGAAACATCTTCAAAACGAGGTTGAGGTATTTGTACAAAACTTAAAAAGGATATACCTATGAACATAGCAAAATACAGTGCAAACGGTAACGATTTTGTAATCTACCACACATTTATAAAAAAAGACAGAAGCGAAGAAGCAAAAAAACTTTGTAACCGTCAAGATGGTGTTGGGGCAGATGGGCTTATAGTTTTAGTTCCACATGGTGAGTATGACTTTGAGTGGGATTTTTACAACTCAGATGGAAGTTATGCAAGTATGTGTGGCAATGGTTCAAGAGCTTGTGCTCACTATGCTTACACAAATGGTTTGGCTCCATCATCTATGGATTTTTTAACTGGTGCAGGGGTTATACATGCAGAGGTTGAAGAAGATATGGTTTTAAGTGAACTAACACCTCCAAAGATTTTAGATAAAAACATAACTCACAACGGTAAAAGCTGGTGGCTCATAGACACGGGGGTGCCACATCTTGTTAGTTTTGTGGATGATATATCTGTTTTTGATATAGAAGAAGCAAGAGAGTTAAGATACAAATACAATGCAAACCTAAATATAGCTTTTGTTGAAGATGGTAACCTCAGAGTTAGAACTTATGAAAGAGGTGTAGAAGATGAAACTCTTGCATGTGGAACAGGTATGAGTGCTTGTTTTTACAGAGCATACCTTGAAGGTAAAGTTAAAAACAACATAGAAGTTTACCCAAAAAGTGGAGATACCCTATACATAGGTATGAACGAAAGAACTATAACATTTAAAGGTAGAGTTCAAAAAAGTTTTGAGACTAATGTCCATATACCTTTGTAAACTGTGCAGGGCTTTTAAAATATGGTGGGTATTTAAAGTAAACTCTAAAAGATTTTGCTTTACCCGCTTTTAGATTTCTTGCAACTACAAACTTTTTAGTTATGGTTTGTGGTTTAAACAAAACATCTTGCCCACCAGAAAAAAAGTCTAAAAATCCACTTGCTTTGTAAAAATTTGCCCCTTTTAGATTTCCTGTGGCATGACCTTTGTTTACAAGTTTAACTTCAAATATAACTTTACCAACAGTATGATTACCTACATTTTTTACAAAACCAGTATAGATAATCTGTTCTGTACTTAAAAGTCTTCTATTTTTAACTTTGTAAAGTGAAAGTTTTTTTGTGTATTTATCTACAACAACAATAGAAAAAAATGCAAGTAGTAAAGAAACAAGAACTGTGGAGATAATCATGGGAAATACAAGTTTCTTTTTCTTTTGTTTAAAAGCGGTAACAATCCCACCTACAAAAATAAAAAATACTATCCCCAAAAAGATATAGTGCCAGTAGTTTAGTGCTGTACTCATAAGCAGTTAGCCTCCACAGAGATGTTATACTCTTTTTTATATGTAAAAGGTTCCATAATCATCTTAAAATCTTTTGATTGACCTTTTTTTAACTCTTTTTGCACTATCGACATCTTTTGAAATGGTTTTAGTTTCAAGATTATATTTTTGTATTTGTTTTTTGTTACTTTAAAAGCTTTTGCGGTTATGGTACATGTAGAAAAATCAAACTTTGATTCGTTTGTGATTTTCCCTTTTACAACAACTGCTGGTGTGAAGTTTAGCTTTTTTTGGCTGATTAGTTCTACTTTGTTTTTAAAGAGGTATTTGTGCATCTCTATGTAGCCAAAGATAGACCCAAGGCTAAGAAGTGCAAAAGCAAACAAAACTAAAAACACAGCAAAACCAAGTTTTCTTCTAAGAACTATGGCTAGAACTATGAGTAGGACAAATAAAGCCAAGATACTACCAAACAGTATATAATCATAGATGATTAAACTGTGTAAAAAGGTAGTAATCTTCTCTTTCATCAGTCTTCCCTAGAATTTTTCTCAGCTATGCCACTCATACCAAATCTACGAGCTAACTCTTGTTTTATCCTATCTGGCGAGATATTTTTAGAAGCAAGAGCTACCAACATATGGTAAGTTAAATCTGCTGCTTCATATATCATCTCATCTTCATCGTTGTCTTTGTGAGCAAAGCAGTATTCACCAGCTTCCTCTACAACTTTTTTGAGGATAGTATTTTCACCTTTGCTTAAAAGTTTTGCTGTCCAAGACTCTTGTGGGTTGGCATTTTTTCTCTCTTGAATAGTGTGGTAAAGTGTGTCTATAACTCCATAAAGGGTCTCACTTTTTACCTCTACATCACTTACAATATCTCCACTTTCAAGCTCTGTAAAGAAACAACTTTTTCTACCAGTGTGACAAGCAACACCCTCTTGTGTAACTTTTATGAGGAGAGTGTCGTTGTCACAATCTATGAAAAAAGAGTGTATAGTTTGAGTGTGTCCGCTACTCTCACCTTTTTTCCAGATTCTTTGTTTGCTTCTACTAAAATAGTGAGCAGTTTTTGTAGATAACGAAAGTTCTAATGCCTCTTTGTCCATATATGCCATCATCAAAACTTCGTTAGTAGCTACATCTTGAACTATTACAGGTAAAAGTGAACTTTTCTCCCAGTCCACTTTGTTTAGTATATCTTCCATCATCTACTGCTAACCCTTTTTTGTGCATCTTTTGTATCTACCCAGATGTTTGGAGTTGAGCCACCAGGTGTTAAGAAGATTTTAGCATCTTTGTTCTCTTTTAGAGCATCGTTAAATTTGCCTTGAACTTTAATCTGTTCAAGTTCTAAAAGTTTGTTTGTCAAAGATTTAGATATAAGAAGGTTCGCTTTTGCTTTTGCCTCAGCTTCTATCATAATGGCATCTGCTTTACCTTGTGCTTCTATCCTTGCTTTTTGAGCTATACCTTGTGCTTGTGCAGCTTTTTTCAGTGCTTCTTGTTTAGCTCTTTGAACCTCTTGTTCTGCTCTTTGAACCTCTTGTTTTGCTATCTGTACTCTTTCTATCTGGTCTTTTACTTTTTGTGGCAAAATTATGTCACGGAGTTGAACCGACATCAAGATAGCAGGTGAGTTTTTAAGAGAAGTTATGTTCTCTCTTATCCCGTTTTCTATCGCTGTTGCGATAGTGTTTCTCATCTCTGGAAGAGATTCTGCATCATATTTACCTATAACATTTCTAACCACATCTCTAACAACTGGGTTTATGATTTTATCTTCCCAGCTAAATCCCCAGTTAGAGATTGTTTGAGCTGCAAACTGAGAGTTTAGTCTGTACTGAACAGTTAGTTCAATAGATACTGGAAGCCCCCTTTTGTCTAAAACACTCACCGCTCTTTTTGAGATAATCCCAGAGTTTCCTTGCATAGCTTGTGTTTCAATGTGTGATGCATAGTTGATTATGCGAACTTTTGTATCTACAATATATACTTTTTGTATAACAGGGATTATAAAATGTAGCCCTGGTAAAAGTGCTTGGTCGCTGTACTTACCATTTGTACTCAAAATACCTCTTTCACCCTCTTGTATAACAGTAAAAGGTTTTGCTAGTACAAGTACTATTACCATAGCGATGATGAAGTAAAATAAACCAGCTTTACCACCACCAAAGTTAAAATCTACATTTGGTACTTTTGGAGACTCTCCATTACCATTTGGTTTTTTAAAACCACTGCTTTCACTTTTCTTCTTGTTGAAGTAGTCATTCATATCTGATGCCATAAAACTTTTTTCCTTTAAATGTATGTTAAGTAGTGTTCGTAGTCTGGATTTCTTCCAAACACTATGTCAAAGTAACCACTTTGTATTTTTTCTGTAATCTCACCTCTTGCACCGTTTCCAATCTCTCTTGCATCTACCATAGCAACTGGTGTTATCTCTGCTGCTGTTCCTGTTAAAAATGCTTCATCTGCAACATAAACCTCTTCACGAGTTATACGGCGACGAGTTACTTTGTAGCCCATATTTTCAGCCATCTCTATAACAGTTTTTTGAGTGATAGATGCTAAGGCATTGTCACTTGGTGGAGTGATGATTTCTCCATCTTTTATCATAAAAAATGCAGCACCACTTGCTTCTGCTACATAACCTTGGTCATCTAAAAGCAGAGCTTCATCATAACCACAGTCGATAGCTTCAAATTTTGCCATCTGAGAGTTTAGGTAGTTTGCTGTTGCTTTTGCTTTACCCATATTTGAAGTGTTTGCTGGTCTTGTCATAGAAACTATTTTTAGTTTTATACCTTTTCTCATACCCTCTTCACCAAGGTAAGCTCCCCATTCCCAAGCTGCCATAACAGTTTCAACCGGTGCATCTTTATGGTAAAGTCCCATAACACCATAACCTAAAAATGCAAATGGGCGGATATATACATTGTCCCCAGTGAACTCATTTTTTCTAAGTAGCTCAATTTGTGCTTCATTCATCTGCTCAACAGTGTATGGGATATCCATAAGTGTCATCTTAGCTGACTCTTTTAACCTTTTTGTGTGGTCATTTAGACGGAAGATAGCATAACCTTTTTTAGTTTTATATGCTTTTGTCCCTTCAATTACACCATTTCCGTAATGGATAGTATGAGTTAAAACATGAACTTTTGCATCGTCCCATTTAACAAACTCTCCGTTCATCCAAATATATTTAGCTGCATTCATAAAAGTCTCCAATAATTGTTTTGTTTATTTTATCTAAAATGGTATTAAATTTCATCATTTTTCCAAGATTCTATGGCATCTGAGAGATTTTCAAAGCTATCTGCTTTGCCTATAATGTAGATTTCATCAAAAATATAACAAGTTATACGAGTGCTAGGTTCTAGTAAAAAAACAGCATATTCGTGAGGTTCTTTTGAGTTTACAGACAAAACTCTCATACCATCAACGGTATCACCAACCTCTACAACAGTGTCATACTCAACACCAACAAGTTTTTTTCCATCGCTTATATAGTTTGCCATTTTAAACCTTTTTTTTGGTAATTGTATATAAAATGTGGTAAAAAATAAAGAGAAAGTTATGAATATAGCAAAAAGTGTAGAGGATTTAGTGGGAAATACACCACTTGTAAGGTTAAATACCATCTCCCAAATGTGTGGGGCAGAAGTGTTGGCAAAGTGTGAGTTTATGAACCCAACAAGCTCTGTAAAAGATAGAGTAGGGGTGAGTATGATAAAACAAGCTCAAAAAGATGGACTTATAGATAAAAATACAACCATCATAGAACCAACAAGTGGTAACACAGGTATAGCACTTGCGAGTGTGTGTGCGAGTGAGGGGTTAAAACTCATACTTACTATGCCAGAGTCTATGAGTGTAGAAAGAAGAAAGCTTTTAAAGATTTTTGGAGCAAAACTTGTTTTAACACCAACAAATGAGGGTATGAATGGGTCTATAAAAAAAGCAGATGAACTACAAAAACAGATACCAAACTCCATAGTTTTGCAACAGTTTAAAAACAAAGCAAACCCACAAGCTCACGAACAAACAACAGCTTTGGAGATACTAAAAGATACAGATGGAAAAGTAGATGCTTTTGTGAGTGTTGTTGGAACTGGTGGAACACTAACTGGAACAAGCAGAGTTTTAAAACAAAAAATAGATAGCATAAAAATTTTCGCAGTTGAGCCACAAGAGAGTGCGGTTTTAAGTGGTGAGAGTGCAGGGGTGCATAAAATCCAAGGCATAGGTGCAGGGTTTATCCCAGATATAGTTGATGTTGAGATTTTTGATGAGGTTGTAAAAGTAAGCAGTGAAGATGCCATAAAAACAGCAAAACTTATAGCTCAAAAAGAGGGGCTTTTAGTTGGCATAAGTGCTGGTGCAAATGTTTTTGCGACTATGCAAGTAGCTAGAAAGTTTCAAAACAAAACCCTTGTTACAGTGTTGTGTGACACAGGTGAGAGATACATAAGCACAGAGCTTTTTGATGAGTAGTTATTTAGAAACTATCAAGCTTGAAGATGGTGAGCTTTGTCATATTGATTATCATCAAAAAAGGGTAGATAGTGTTTTAAAACGGAAGTTAAATTTAGAAGAAATTATCTCTACATGTAGAGATTTTCCAAAGTGGGGTTTACACAGATGTAGAGTAGTTTATGGTGAAGATGGGCAGAGTGTATCTTTTCATAGCTATAAAAAAAGAGATATATCAACCCTAAAAGTTGTGTTTGACAACAACATAGAGTACTCAAAAAAGTATGAAAATAGAGATGATTTGAACAAACTTTTTGAACAAAGAGAGGGTTGTGATGATGTTTTGATAGTAAAAAATCTAAAAGTAACAGACACAACCATAGCAAATATAGCCTTTTACAAAGATGGCAGATGGGTAACACCAAAAGAGCCACTTCTAAAAGGGACAACAAGACAAAGACTTTTAGATGATGGTTTTTTAGTTGAGGAAGATATTATGGTTCAACAACTGAGAACTTTTGAAAAAGTAGCACTTTTAAATGCCATGATAGGTTTTGAGATAGTTGAAAATTTAGAATTTTTGATATAATTACCAAAAAACATAGGATAGAAAATTGTTAGAAAATGTACTAGAAGATAAAAACTTTGCTCGTGTTATGAAAAATAACATTGAGGAGATGATTATATATCTGTTTGAAAAAGAGCAAAATTTTGGGATACTTTGTAACATAGAAACAGTATCTTTTGAACCAGAACTACCAAAAGAGATAAATGATGAGTTTCGCCCTTTGACACTCTTTTTTCTTGCTGGTTATACTTTTGAGACAGCTCGTATTGAGAACAATATGCTTGTTTTTGAAGCTGGTTTTGGGAGTGAAAATATAGGTAGTTTGGTGAGTGTGCCACTGCTTGGCATTTTACAAATAATAGTAGATGAAACACCTATTCTTATAAATCTTTCAACTTACAAAGAGTATGACAACATAGAACAAGAGATAGATGAAAAAGGTGTAGAGAACTCAATGGCTTCTTTTTTGTCAAACCCTGAGAACTCTAAATTTTTTAAAAAGTAGATTTAGATTTTATTTAAGCTTAAAAGGTAGTTAACAACATTGTCCACAAAAGCATCGTGTTTTCTATCTTTTAGGTATGCTATGTAAAAATTTCTTACAATTTTATGGTCTTTGATTCTTGCTTCAAAAAGTGTTCCATTTTGAACTTCATTTTTTATAACGTGTCTTGACATTATGGAAACAAGAGGTCTTTTAGCATTTTTGTCTGAGTGCATAATTGTTTCTTTTATAGAAGTTGGACTTGCTAAAACACCTAAAACATTGAAGTTTGTACATTGAACACCTATCTCTTCAAAAGTTTCTGCTGTAAGTCTTCTTGTATGAGATGCTTCATCTCTACATATCCAGTCAAATTCAAATAAATCTTTTGCAGTAACATTTTTCTTTATGGGTTGGTTTGAAAATATAACTAACTCATCTTCAACCCACTCTCTGTAAATAATATCATCTTTAAAAATAGGTGACTCAATGAGAGCTACATCTATTTTTTTGTCTTCAAGTTGCTCTATAACTTCGGCAGAGAGTGCTACATTCATAAACACCTCGTTGTCTATCCTTTTTTTGATATCAGATAGATAGTTTGGAAGCACATAGTTTCCTATGGCATAGGAAGCTCCCATAACAAAAGTAAACTCTTTGTTTATGATTTTTAGTAACTCTTTTTCAGCATTGTTAATAGCTCTGTCAAGTTTTGTAGCTATTCTAAAAAGGTCTTCCCCCTCTTTTGTGAGTTGGATACCGTTTTTCTTTCTATCTACTATCTTTGTGTCAAGATACTCCTCTATAAATCTTATCTGTTGAGTAACTGCTGGTTGAGATATGCCAAGTTTAGCAGAAGCTTTTGAGAAACTTTTCTCCTTGACAACCATTAAAAATGTATTTAGTTTTGCAAAATCTTTTAACATAATAACTTCCATAATGTGAAATTTGTATTAAAATTATAACTCATAATTATAATTATTTCAATAGTATTGAAATAATTTATATCTTTTTTGTTATAATAAAACTATATAACTTATTTTTGATGGATAAAAATGGAAAATTTTTTTGATAAATTAAACCCTTCACAAAGTGATGCTGTTAGGCAGATAGATGGTCCTGTTTTGATTTTGGCTGGGGCTGGAAGTGGTAAGACAACAACTATTGTTTCAAGACTTGCATACCTCATAGAGGGTGTAGGGGTACCCGCTTCAAACACTTTGACACTCACTTTTACAAACAAAGCTGCAAAAGAGATGAGGCAAAGGGCTTTGTCTATGATGAGTGATAGCTCTCACCCACCTTTGCTTTGCACATTTCATAAGTTTGGATTGCTATTTTTAAAATTTAATATACACCTTTTAAATAGACAAAATAATTTTGTTGTGATAGACAGTGATGACAAAAAAAGGATTATAAAAAAGATAAACTCTGAGATAGCAACTCAACTCATAGCGAGTGAGATTTCAAGGTATAAAAACTCACTTATGAGTCCAGATGATGCTTATAAACAAGCTGAGATTTTACTCTACCAGCAGATAGCACAGGTTTATGAAGAGTATGAAAAACACCTTTTGGAAAACAATCTTGTAGATTTTGATGACCTTATATCTTTAACTTATAAACTTTTAGATAAATACCCACAACTTGCAGAACAAATCTCACAAAAGTATCAGTATATAATGGTAGATGAGTATCAAGATACAAACGAGTTACAACTACAACTGCTACACAAACTTTGCACAACTCATAAAAACCTTTGTGTTGTTGGTGATGATGACCAGAGTATCTATGGTTGGAGGGGGGCGAGTATAAGAAACATCATAGAGTTTCATAAAGATTTTGAAGATGCGAAAGTTTTCAAGCTTCAAGAGAATTATCGTTCTAAAAAACCTATACTTGATGTAGCAAATGCACTCATAGCACACAACCGTTCAAGACTTGGAAAAGAGCTTATAGCTACAAGGGGTGATGGTGAAGATGTAGCTATGCTTAAATCTTTTGATGAAAATGAGGAAGCAAGAAAGATAGCACAAAAGGTGCAAAAACTTTTAGACAGTGGTGTAAAAGGTAGTGAGATAGCCATACTTTATAGAGTAAATGTTTTGTCCCGCTCCATCGAAGAGGGGTTAAACCGTGCTGGGATAGGCTACAAACTTGTTGGTGGGCTTAGGTTTTATGACAGAGCGGAGATAAAAGACCTCATATCTTATCTGCGAGTTATAACAAACTTTCATGACGATTTCTCTTTTAAAAGGATTATAAATAAACCAAAAAGGGGGCTTGGTAAAGCGAGTGTAGAGAAGATAGAACTAAAAGCTGGTGAGCTTGGGTGTTCTATGTTTAAATATATAAAAGATGCCCCACTAAGTGAGCTTGAAAGTTTGGTTCGTAAAAAAAATGCAAATACCCTAAAAGAGTTTGTGGCAAATATAGAGAGGATTTACGATGTTTCTCAAAATGCTTTGTATAGTTTTATAGATGAGCTTGAAGATACTTTTAAGTTAAAATCTATCTATGCAAATATGCAAGATGAGGAGGATAGAGTTCTAAATATGGATGAATTTTATGCTCTTTTTAGAGATTTTGTCAAAACAAAACCAGATGCGACACTTGATGAGTTTTTAAACGAACTTACACTACAAAGTGAACAAGATGAGGTAGAGGGTGAGTCTATATATATGATGAGCATACATGCATCAAAAGGTTTGGAGTTTGAGCATGTGTTTATCATAGGGCTTGAAGAGGGTTTTTTACCACTAACAGGTGATGGAAATGACCTTGAAGAGGAGAGAAGACTTGGCTATGTTGCTTTTACAAGGGCAAAAGATACCTTAACACTCTCCCATGCCAACAGCCGTTTTTACAAAGGTAAAAGGGCTATGTTAGATAAGAGTAGATTTTTTAATGAGTCTGGACTTTGTGAAGGTTCTTTGGTAGTTGAGAAAAAAACTTTTTTTCAAAAAGGGGATTTGGTTCGTCATAAGATTTTTGGAACAGGTAGAGTAAATGGTGTTAGCAGAGCTGGAAAAGAGTTCAAACTAAGCATAAACTTTGCTGGAACAAAAAGAGATATACTCGCTTCATTTGTTGAGAGGTTATGATGGATAGACTTTTTGTAGCACATAAGCCATCTGGGATAGGTTCAAACCTTTTTTTGTCTAAACTAAAAAGAAAGTATGGTGAGAAAAAAGCTGGTTTTACAGGAACTCTTGACCCATTTGCAAAAGGTGTTTTGATAGTTGGGATGGGGAGTTATACAAAACTTTTCAGGTTTTTGAACAAAACTCCAAAAACTTACAAAGCAACACTTTGGCTTGGAGCAAAGAGTGATAGTTTAGATACAGAGATGATAGAAAATGTAGAGTTTTTAGATGAGTTTGAAACTCTACATGTAGAAGATGCTGTTTTGTCTTTAAAAGGTGAATTAGAGTATGAACCACCCATTTTTAGTGCAAAAAGGATAGATGGGAAAAGAGCTTACGACTTGGCACGAGCTGGTAAAAAAGTGGTACTAAACAAGATAAACTCTACTATCTATGATATAAAACTACTAAACTACTCACACCCGTTTGTGAGTTTTGAAGCAACAGTTTCAGAAGGGACTTATATCCGTTCACTTGGTTTACTCATAGCAAATAAACTTGGGGTAAAATACGGTAGTTTGAGTTACTTAGAAAGACTAAACGAGGGGCAGTTTGTTTACGAAGATGAAAAAGCTCTTGACATAAAAAAAGTTTTAAACATTCCAAAAAATGAGTATCTTGGAAAAAAAGATAACTTACTTTATGGAAGAGTTCTTGCTTTGAGTGATTTGAAAATACAAAAAGATGGAACATACTGGCTCGAAGGTGATGGTTTTATAGCTGTTGTAACAGTAGAAGATAAAAAAGTAAAATATGAATTGGGGAAGATAAAATGTTAGTTTTAACAAGAAAACTTGAAGAGTCTATAATCATAGGTGAAAATATAGTTGTTAAAGTTGTTGGTGTAGATAATGGTGTGGTAAAACTTGGGATAGATG
>Ga0256837_1002282_pt1 | contig 12063 bp, 11 predicted proteins | sample 4562384metaG_FD_185976 | JGI IMG/M metagenome (GOLD analysis project Ga0256837, IMG submission 185976) | Hydrothermal vent microbial communities from Guaymas Basin, Mexico - 4561-384 | ecosystem: Environmental > Aquatic > Marine > Hydrothermal vents | place: Mexico: Guaymas Basin | collected... | reverse complement strand
CCCTCTAATAAAACTTTAGAACCTTTCCGTACATATTGATTAAGAACCTCAGCAGCTTTTCCAAATACTGTAAAATCAAGAAAACAAACTTCCTCTTTTTGCTCTCCATTTTGCATTTTATATCTATGTGAAGTTGCTATTGCACTTTTTGCTATTGCACTTCCACTTGGAAGATATTTTAATTCAATATCTCTTGTAAGGTTTCCTACCATAATCACTTTATTGTACATCTATTAAGTCCTTTTTTAAAGTTACTATTTAGCAGCTCTTTTAGCAGCTTCATTACTCATAACAGTCCAGTGTTTTATCTCTGTTTTGCTATCATATTTTATAAAGATAAATCTAATAATATTTTCATTTACTTTATAAGTTCTTTCTAACTCTTTTATAGATTCAGATGGTGCTTTAAAATAGATCACATAGTAGTAACCTCTTTTATTTTTTTGGATCTCATAAGCTAATGTTCTTGTACCCATATCGTCACAAGCAACTACTTCTCCACCATTTTTTTCAATATTTTGTTTAACTGTAGCAATTTGTGCTTCAATTTCCTCTTGTGTAAGTGTTGATTTAACTATAAACATAGTTTCATAATGTCTAATTCTAGCCATATTGTTTCTTTCTCCCTTTTGGATTTAGCCAATAAAAGATAAATTTTTATTAGCAAGGTTAAGGATCAAAATTTTACTTTTGACACTTTTGGAGGGCAATTTTATCTTAAATTTGCTGAAAACTTTCTAAAACAAGCTTGCGTATAACTATTTTGGTCTAAAGTAGTTTTTGTTTTTAATTCAAGTTCAAGTTCTAAAAAAAATTGTAACATATCTTTTATCTCTTTTGTACTATATTTTATAGCAATATTTGCTCTATTTTGTGCTATTTGTTTTGGTAAGTTATATCCCCAAATTTCTTTAATATTTAAATCTCCATATAACTTTAAATATGTATTTATATTAAAAAGTTGTTGTACAAATGTAGATGTTTGAGTAACCAATGCTATCTCATTCATACCCTCTTCAAAAAGCATATATAGATCATTGTCTATATTTGTTCCATTAAATAATTTTAAAAAAAATTGATCCATATCCACACTACCCATACCAAAACATTGTCCATTTATAGTAGATATATCTATAGGTTGATTTAAAATAAATAGTTTATTTAGATCATTTGCACATAATGATAGATCTTTTTGATGCATACTATAAAGATATTGTAATGCATTTATATCTATTTGAATATTTTTTTCTTTTGCTATATCATTTAATATTTGTATAGCTTCATTATCATATGGTTGATAAAATATAACTTCACAAGAGTTTGTTTTTTTTGTAAAACTTTTTGACATAGTTCTAAAATCAGTCTCTCCTACACAACAAAATATTATAAAACTTTCTGGATTTGTATTGCATATAGATATAAGAGTATCTACCTCTTTTTTAGCAATTTTTTTTGCTGTTTTAATAAATAATACATTCGAATCACTAAAAAGAGATGATTGTGATAAAAAATTTGAGCAATCTTTTAGTTTATATTCATCAAAATATATCTTTTGTATATCATCTTTATTTGCTAATTTTAAAGCTGTTTTTAGTGCATACTGCTCTATTAAATAATCACATTGACCATAAAACATATAAGCATTGTATCTATTTTTATCATTATCAAATTGTTTTTTATACATTTTAGATTATCCTAGTTAATATTTTTTTTGTTATTATATCTACTGATTCTATTTTTACTTTTATATTTGAAAATAGTTTTTCCCCTGCATAATTTATCATAATTACCCTTGCACCTTTTATATTATCATCTATTTTTGCTATACCATTATCTTTATCTACTACTTTTGCTTTAAAAACTTTATTAATATTGTTTTTTGCCCATCGTGCATATTTTCTATCCTCAAAATCCCATACCAAGGAGTCAATTACCCTTTGCGTATCACTAATATTTTGACAAATATCTTCAATATCTTTTGGAATCTTACCTGTTTTTAAAATACGATGTAATACCAAATCTGCATATCTTCTAATAGGTGATGTAAAATGACTATAATTATCAAATCCTAATCCAAAGTGTAATTTTTTGATACTACTATATACAGCTTGCTGTTGAGATTGAATAATAAGTTCATCTACTTCATCTCCTATATTTTTACTTCGTGCTTTTTTTTGTATAAGTTCTATAGTATCGTGAATATTAGCTTTTAATTTTGCATCAATTCCAACTATTTTTAGCTCATCTATTAGTTTTATTATACTTGCTTGAGTTGGCTCATCATGAACCCTAAAAATACCAAATTGATTTAATTTTTTTGCAGCTTCACAATTTGCAAGTAGCATACACTCCTCTATTAAACTATGTGATGCAGTAGAAAATTCTATAGAGGTATAATCTAAGTTTTGATCTTTATCTAAAACTTCTCTTATTGTAGGTGATCTAAAATCATATCCTATTTTTACTCTTTTATTTTTAAACTTTTGTGTTATATTAAAAAGATTTACAAAATATTGATTTTCTTTTTTTTCTAAAATAGTATCTATTTGCTCATAAGTATATCTATGTTTTGATACTATAGTTGCTTCAAAAAGTTCACTTGATACTACAGTTGTTCTTTTAAGATCTAGTTTTATTTTAAATACAAAACTAAGTCTTGGTTCATTTGGTACTAAAGAGCATAAATTATTACTAAGTTCAAATGGTAACATAGGCAATACTTTATGTGGTAAATATATAGAAAAAGCTCTTTTTTTAGCTTCAATATCCAAAGGTGATCCCTCTTGCACATAAGCACTTACATCTGCAATAGCTATAAAAAGTGTGCTATTTTTTTCATCAAAATATATAGCATCATCAAAATCTTTTGCATCTTTTGGATCTATTGTGCAAAAATCAAGATCAGTTAAATCAACCCTTGATATTGAGTTACAACTAAATTTATTAGTTATTTTATCTGTACTATTTCTATACTCTTGATTATATAAATAAAGTGATATAGACTCATCTATAGTACTATTTTTAAGATTTCCAATATGCTTTATAATAGTATTATGATCATATAAAACTATATCATTATCTATTAGTTTAATATTATTTTCTAATTGCTTTAAAAAGATATTTTCTTTAAATGAAAATATCTTTTTATCTTTTATATAACATAAAATAGTATTTGTTGCTTTTTTAACTATTTTTAATACTTTTGCTTTAATTTTTCCTTTTGGATTAAACAAAATTTGTACTACTACTATATCGCTATCATATGCACCATTTAATTTATCTAAATCTATATTTATCTTATAAATTTGATTATCTACTGATTCTAATATAGCTTTATTATTTGTTATTTTTATTTTACCAATCCTATATTTACTATTTAAAATATAATTATTATTCTCTTTTTTTACATAATTTGTAGTCTTGTAAAGCTCTTGTAAATATGTTTTCAATTTTATCCTAATCTTTTTTTTGATAAAATAATAGCAAAATTTCTAAGAAAAAGGAAACTTATGAAAAAAATTTTAAAAATAATGGTACTTACAACTGTTGTAGGGACATTATCTTTTGCTAGTTCAAAACCAACATTACTATTTTATTGTGGAATCACTATGGTAAAGCCTATGAGTGAAATTTCTAAATTTATAGAAAAAAAAGACAATTGTAAAATAAAGATCATTCAAGGTGGTTCAAAAGATCTTTATGAATCTTTAGCTTATGCAAAAAAAGGTGATCTTTATCTTCCAGGATCTGACTCATATAGAAAAAATTATTTAAAAGATGGCTTTTTAAAAGATGCTCAATATATAGGATATAATCAAGCTGCTATTTTTGTAAGAAAAAATAATCCTAAAAATATAAAATCTTTAGATAGTTTAGTAGATGAAGATATTGCAACAATTCTTTGTAATCCAAAAAGTGGAAGTGCAGGTAAAATGACAAAAGAAATTCTTTTAAAATATAAAGGTGAAGAGTTTTTTGAAGATGCATATGATGCTACTACTATTATTGGGACAGATTCAAGAAACTTAAATAAAGCATTAATAGATAAGCAAGTTGATATGAGTATAAATTGGAGGGCTACAGGATTTTGGAAAGAAAATAGTCCATATATAACTATAGTTGATATACCAGAAAAATATGCACCAAAGAAAAAGCTTGTATTAAATTTATTATCTTTTTCAAAACATCCAAAGATTGTACAAGATTTTATGGCATTTTCAAGATCTCAAGATGGTCAAAAAATTATGAAAAAATATGGATTTAGATAATGCATAGATCAGCAAAAAGTAGTGTTTATAAAAAACTTATTATTCTTATTGCTATTTTTTTAATTGGTTTTGCATCTTTATTTACTTTAAATCAAATTTTTACAAATTTAACAAATCAAATTGATAAAAAAACTATAAATTTAAAAAATAAAATAACAATAGGTGAATTTATAGCATATGATTTAGTAGAGATTAGATCATTATTTCATGAATTAGCAACAACAGCTACAAACAAAAGATCAAGAGATCTAATAAGTGATAAAATAAGTGATAAAATAGATGATGTAGATGATGCATTAGATGTACTTGAAAATGGTGGAGTTTTAACAAGGTTTATTGAGCTAAATATTGCAGGGCACCTAAATACTATTAAAAAAATAGCATACTATCCTTCTAAAGATAAAAATAAATTATCGTTAGAGGTTATTGATATTCGACCAAAATTAAATGATATTAATAATATGGTAGCAGAGGTAAATAAACTTTTAGAGAAAAGAACTCATTATAAAAAAATAAAAGATACAAAAATGTTCCTAAAAAGTGCAAAAAAGATAAGAAGATATTATAAAGCACTACCATCATTTTTTAAAAGAATCTCTGAAAATATAAGAAGACTTCTATATGAAAGCGAATTATCTTTACAAAAATTAGAAAAACAAACATTAAAAGATAAAGCTAAATATTTAAAAATAAAAATTGCTTTAATCTTATTTATTGTTATTATTGTATTAATTTTAGGATATATTATAATTAAAGGGGTAAATAAAGATAGTCAAAAAGTTTATCTTTTAAATGAAGAGTTAAATGAAAATTTAGCAAAACAACAACGACAAGAAAAATCTATTAGAGCTATATTAGATGGGCAACCAAATATTATAGTTGTAAGCGATGGTCTACATATGATAGAGGCAAATGCTAAATTATTTGAATTTTTTGATACTTTTGATAATCTTGATGATTATAAAGCTGAGCATGAATGTATTTGTGATTTTTTTGATACAAATATACCAAATAATGAGTATATTGTAAAAAAAGACTATGATGGTTTAAATTGGGCAGAATATGCATTAAAATATCCTGATAAAGATTTTAAAGTTATTATAAAAAAAGGATCTATCAAGCACCATTTTGCACTTAAAGTTACAAAAGCTATTATTGACGATGTAACAAAAGAGGCAGTTGTTGTAACTACACTAAATGATATTACAAGTGAAGTAAATGCTCAGTTAAAATTAAAATCATTAAATAAAAATCTTGAATTAATTATAGACAATAAAACAAAAGAGTTACAAGAATTAAATGAAAATCTAGAACAAAAAATTATAATAGAATCAGCAAAAGTAAGAGAAAAAGATAAACAGATGATATCTCAATCACGATTTGCAGCTATGGGTGAGATGATAGGAAATATTGCACACCAATGGAGACAACCATTAAGTGCTATAAATACTACAGCATCTGGTATGATACTTCAAATGCAACTTGGTATTACAGATAATAATGAAATTGAAGAATCATACAATAAAATTATGGGTTATGTTGATTTTCTAACTCAAACTATAGAGGATTTTAGAGGATTTTTTAAAGAGGATAAAGAAAAAGTTGATTTTAATATAATAGATGTAATAGAAAAATCACTTTCAGTTACAAGTGCTACATATAAAGATAACGATATAAATCTTATAAAAGATTTTAAAGTTGATAAACTTATGGCAAATGGGATGCCAAGTGAATTATCACAAGTATTTTTAAATGTTTTAAATAATGCAAAAGATGCAACAATTAGTAATAAGCCTGATGAAAGAATAGTTCATATCTCAACTGTTGTAGAAAATGATACCTGTATTATATATATTCAAGATAATGCAGGAGGGATCCCAAAAGATATTATAGAGAAAGTTTTTGATCCATATTTTACTACAAAACATCAATCTCAAGGTACAGGAATAGGTCTTTATATGAGTAAAGATATTGTAGAAAAACATATGAATGGAAAAATAAGTGTAAAAAATACAAAAGTTACATTAGATAATAAAAAATATAATGGTGCTTGCTTTAAAATAGAAATACCAAAGCTTAAATAAATAGTTATTTAGATATAATGCGAAAAATTAAGAATATAAAGAGAATAAAATGAGAGATATTAGAAATATTGCAGTTATTGCCCATGTTGACCATGGTAAAACTACACTTGTAGATGAGTTGCTTAAACAGTCAGGTACTTTTGACGATAGAGTTGAAACCCAAGAGAGAATGATGGATAACAATGCTATTGAAAAAGAAAGAGGTATTACAATCCTTTCTAAAAATACAGCTATTGATTATGAAGGTGTAAGAATCAACATTATAGATACTCCAGGTCATGCTGATTTTGGTGGAGAGGTTGAACGAGTTTTAAAAATGGTAGACTCTGTTTTACTTTTAGTAGATGCACAAGAGGGTGTTATGCCTCAAACAAAATTTGTTGTAAAAAAAGCTTTAGAGTTAGGTCATAGACCAATAGTTGTTGTAAATAAGATAGATAAACCAGCAGCCCAACCAGATAGAGTAGTAGATGAAGTATTTGATCTATTTGATCAAATGGGTGCTACTGAAGAACAACTTGAATTTCCTGTAGTTTATGCAGCAGCTAGAGATGGTTATGCAAAAGAGAATCTTGAAGATGAAAATAAAGATCTAAAACCTTTATTTAAAATGATTTTAGAGGAGGTTCCATCTCCAAAAGGTAGTGATGACAATGGTCTTCAAATACAAGTATTTACACTTGATTATGATAATTTTATAGGGAAAATTGGAATTGCAAGAATCTTTAATGGTACTATTGCATATGGAGATAATATAATGCTTGTAAAAGCAGATGGAGAGCAATCAAGAGGAAGAGTATCTAAACTAATTGGTTTTAAAGGCCTAGATAGAATGGAGATAAAAGAAGCAGGTCATGGTGATATTGTAGCAATTGCTGGTTTTGAAACTATTGATGTAGGAGATAGCTTATGTGATCCTGCAAATCCTATGCCACTTGATCCTATGCACATAGAGGAACCTACACTTGAAGTAACATTTGCTGTAAATGACTCTCCACTTGCAGGAACTGAAGGTAAGCATGTAACATCAAATAAAATTGATGAAAGATTAAAAGCAGAGATGAATACAAATATTGCTATGTCATATGATCCTATAGGTGAAGCTGCATTTAAAGTAAAAGGTAGAGGGGAACTTCAAATTACTATATTAGCTGAAAATATGAGAAGAGAAGGATTTGAATTTTCAATCTCTAGACCTGAAGTTATTATAAGAGTTGTTGATGGTGTAAAAATGGAACCATTTGAACATCTTGTATGTGATCTACCTGATGAATTTAGTGGATCTGTAATTGAAGCTCTTGGAAAAAGAAAAGCTGTAATGTCAAATATGGTACCTATGGGAGATGGATATACTCGAGTTGAATTTGAGATTCCTGCAAGAGGACTTATAGGATATAGAAATGAGTTTTTAACTGCAACTAAAGGTGAAGGTGTTATGAACCACTCATTTTTGGAGTTTAGACCATATAGTGGAACAGTTACAAGCCGTATGAATGGAGCACTAATCTCTATGGAAGATGGAGAAGCTGTTGCATATAGTATTTTTAATCTTCAAGATAGAGGTTCTATGTTTATTAAACCTCAAGATAAAGTATATAATGGTATGGTAATAGGTGAACATGCAAGAGCAAATGATCTTGATGTAAACCCTGTAAAAGCAAAACAACAATCAAATGTAAGAAGTAGTGGAGCAGATGAAGCTATTAAACTAGTTCCTCCGAGAGATTTAAGTTTGGAATTAGCACTAGAATGGATAGAAGATGATGAATTAGTAGAGGTAACTCCTATAAATATCCGTGTAAGAAAAAGAGAATTAAATCCAAGTTTAAGAAGAAGAATAGAAAAACAAAAAAAAGGGTTATAGGAGTTCCTATACCTTTTTTTATAAATTAAAAAAGGCAAATTTATGAGTGTAAAAGAAAACATTGAGTTTATAAAAAAAGAGATTGATACAGAAGAAACTTTTTTAGAAAATTTTTTTAAAATAGAAAAATTTTATAAAAAAAATAAAATGGCTATAATATCAACAGCAACTATTATTGTTTTAGCTTTTGTTGGTAACTCTATTTATTCATATATTCAAGAACAAAATAAATTAGCTGCAAATACACTTTTAGATAAAGTATTACAAAATCCAAATGATACAACATCAATAGAGGCTTTAAAACAAAAAGATAAAAAGCTTTATAATATTGCACTTTATATAAAAAATTCAAGTAAACCTGTAGATGTAGAATACTTAAAAGAGTTAAGTTTATATAACAAGGCTATAAAAGATAAAAATGAAAATGATTTATCAACAGTAAGTGCAAATCAAAACTTTATATTAAAAGATTTTGCATTACTTAACAAAGCTATTTTACAAGTACAAAATAAAGAGTTTAAAAGTGCAAGTGAAACATTGAAGTTAATATCAACAACTTCAGAGGTATCAAAACTAGCTAAAATGTTGGAGCATTTTTTAATCACAAAAGTAAAGTAGTATGAAAAATTTAGCTTTTATTTTAACTATTATTTTTATCTATAGTGGATGTAGTTCAAAACAATATTATAAGCCAACAGAACAACTACATAGTTATAAAAAGATATCTACTATTGAAGATGATATTATAGATTATAGCTCTACTGGAGCAACTCTTGAAAATTCGAAATATATTTTAAAAGATGGTATTTCTAAGTTATCTTTAAAAGATGGATATAAGTTTTTAAATCAAAGTGATAATACTATTTTATCTACAAATAATAGTGGTTCATTATCTTTAAAAAATAAAACAGATGATCAGTTAATAAATTTTCAAACTAAAATTGTAAGTGTTGCAAAAAAAGATAATATTTTAGCTTTAGTTTTTGCAGATAACTCTTTAATGCTTTATAATATAAATAATAATCAAACAAAATATAAAGAGTATCTAAATGAATCTGTTTTAAATGATATCCAAATAGCATCACCTGTTTTTTTAGAAAATATAGTTTTATTTCCAACATTAGATGGAAGAATTATTCTAGTAAACTATAAAAATTTCAATAAAATAAAAAATATAAATATAGATCCAAAAGGTCAAATTAATAATATTATATATCTATCAAATATAAAAGATACATTAGTAGCAGCAACTGATCATAAAATTTTTACTTTTGTAAATGCACAAGCACATATAAAAGATTTTGATATTATGCATCTTACAGTAAAAGGTAAATATATATATTTAGCATCTTTAGATGGAAATATTATAAAACTTGATCAAACTTTAAAAGTGATTAAAAAAAGAAAATTTAAATTTGCAAAGTTTGTAACAATAGGTCATGGAGATAACTTTATCTATGCTCTTGATACACAAGGATATTTAGTAAGTGTAGATGATAAATTAAATGACCTAATTGTATTTGAACTTCCTTATGATAGTGATGAAAAGGTTTTTTCTTTAGGTAACAGAATTTATTTTGGTGATAAATATATAGATTTAGATTAATGAATCAACTTCTTGAAGCATATCAAGAGCATCTAACAATTATTAGATCCTTAAGTCAAAATACAATTGAAGCTTATATAAAAGATCTTTTATCTTTTGAAGATTATATTCAAAAAGATCTTCTAAAGGTTCAAAGTGAAGATCTTTTATCTTATTTATCAACTATACAAAATCCATTGACTCAAAATAGACACTTAAGTAGTATAAATAGTTTTTATAATTTTGCCCAAGAAAATTTTGATAATGTTATAAAACCACAAGGTTCTTTTGCAAAACTGCCACAAAAACTTCCTAAATATCTTGATAATGATACTATAATGCAATCTTTAGATCTAATAGATAGGTCTAAATTATTAGGTCTTAGAGATTATGCTATAATAGTTTTTTTGTATGCAACAGGCGTAAGAGTAAGTGAACTAATAAATCTTACAAAAAATGATTATCAAAATAATTGGATAAAAGTAAGATACGCAAAAGGCTCAAAACAAAGAGTTGTTCCTATAGCAAATTTTGCTCAAAAAGCACTTGATAATTATCTTGAAAAAAGAGATAATAAAAATGAATATCTTTTTTTAAATTATAAAGGCAATCCCATTAGTAGAATATCTATATTTAAAATAACCCAAAAATATTGTGGTGTATCTCCCCATGTATTTAGACACTCATATGCAACTTCTCTTATATTAGGTGGTGCTGATCTTATAGTTGTAAGTGAACTTTTAGGGCATAGTAGTCTTGAAACTACTGCTATATATACCCATATATCTCAAGCACATCTAAGAGATACTATAAAAGAATATCATCCATTAAGTAAGGATAAAATATGATATTATGCGATATAGGCAATACTACATACCATTTTAAAAATGGCAAAGATGATTTTAGAATATTTTTAAAAGATAAATTACCAAAATTAAATAAAAAAATATATTTTATAAGTGTAAATGATAAAGCAACTAGAAAATTTTTAAAAAAATATCCAAAAAGCATAAACTTAAAATCTATATTAAAATTTAATACTACTTATAGTGGTATAGGTATAGATAGAGTTGTAGCTTGTAGTGGTATAAAAAATGGTATCATTGTAGATGCAGGTAGTGCAATCACAATAGATATTATGGCAAATGGTAACCATATAGGTGGTTTTATATTACCTGGATTTAAAGCTCTAAAAAAATTATATCCACAAATTTCAAAAAAATTAAAATTTAACTTCCAAAAAAATATAAATTTAGATAAAATTCCATTAGATACTTCCAATGCTATAAATTATAGTATATATTCTATGATAATAGAACCTATAAAAAAAGTATCTAATAAATATAATAAAAATATATTTATAACAGGTGGTGATGGAAAGCTACTTTTACCGTATTTAAAACAATATAAGGTAAAATATAATAAAAATTTAATTTTTAAAAATATGAAAAAAATAATAAAGGAAAATAGATGCTAACTATCGCACTTCCAAAAGGAAGAATTGCTAAAGAAACATTAGAAAAATTTGAAAAAGCTTTTGGAGAAAAATTTGTATTTGAAGATAGAAAACTTATTTTAGAAAAAGCTGGTTTTAGGTTTTTAAATGTAAGAAATCAAGATGTACCAACTTATGTTATGCACGGTGCTGCTGACCTAGGCGTTGTAGGACTAGATGTTTTACAAGAAAAAGAGTATGATCTTATAAAACTACTTGATCTTAAAATTGGTCAATGTAAAGTTGCTATTGGACTAAAAGCTGGAGATAAACTTGATTGGAGTAAACCATCTATTAGAGTTGCTACAAAACATGAAAAAATAGCAAAATCTTTTTTTGAAAGTAAAGCTATGGCTGTAGATATTGTAAAACTTTATGGTTCTATAGAGTTAGCACCACTTGTAGGACTTAGTGATTGTATAGTTGATATAGTTGAAACTGGTGAAACTATGAAACAAAATGGTCTTGAAGTTGGTGATACTATTATGCAATCATCTGCAAATCTTATTTGTAATAAAAATTCATACTATACAAAAAAAGATAAAATTTTAGCATTAAAAGATAGTATAAAAGGTACTATGTGAGTGGATTAGATCTTTATGCTTCTATAGAAAACTCGCTTCCTTTTGAGCAAGAGATAAATTATCTTTATGATATATTTAAAGATATAGTTATAGAAACTGCCCCTAAAACTCTTATAGATATAGGGTGTGGACAAGGTGAATTTTGTAAAATAATAGAACAAAATAGTATTAAAGCAAAAGGTG